>ERZ1673752.1306-NODE-1306-length-35454-cov-30.240685_pt1 | contig 35454 bp, 44 predicted proteins | sample MGYA00580195_ERZ1673752 | MGnify/ENA primary metagenome ERZ1673752 (study PRJEB41218, sample SAMN15661744) | gut metagenome | host: Homo sapiens | place: Canada: London | collected 2015-08-20/2019-03-30 | study: EMG produced TPA metagenomics assembly of...
ATTGTCGTTCTGTCTTTTGGGAATGAACTCGGCTGATTTGTTTAACGCAAAAGATTTCGATGGGAAAACAATTACTTATAATCGCACAAAGACAAAGGACAGAAGAAACGACAATGCGATTATGCAGGTTGATGTGCATCCAATAATAGCACCATTAGTTGAAAAATACCGTGATAAGGAAAGAGTTTTCAATTTCCATGAAAGATTTTCAAGCATGGCAAGTCTTAATCGCAATATCAATATTGGATTGAAAGAAGTCGGAAAGGAAGTTGGGATAGACAATCTCCAATTCTATGCTGCACGACATTCTATGGCTACCATAGCAGTTAATGACGTTGGAATAAGTAAGTATGTTGTTAATGATATGCTGAACCATACTGACCAGGCATTGAGGGTTACAGAGCTTTACATAAAAAAGGATTTTAAGGCTATCAATGAAGCAAATAAAAAATTGCTGGAGTATGTATTTGATAAAAACGTGTAACAATCACATTTTTAGATAAATAGCTTACACAAACATTCTATACATTTTCTTATATTTGTGTATTCTTTCAAATCACAAATATCAATGGAAAATGTTATAGACACTATTAGAAACATCAAAACGGCTCGTATGGAACTGCAAAAGGCTATTCGTAATGACAAATTGGCAACTTATCCACAGCTGACGGATTTATCTTTTGTTGAAAAAATTTATAATGCCTTTCTTGAAGATAAGGGAAAGCATATGACAGTAAATGATCGCAAGGTGTTCATCTTTGTGGTGATCTATTTATATGCGCCACAAAAACTATTTGGAGGAAAAATGCCACATGGAATGCGCAGGGCTATTGCGAACGTCGCAGGGATAACTTGTGCAAGCTTCATTTCTTCAACTTGCGCTGAATTGCTAATCCTATATACAACTTATGACGATTTTCAACAGGAAGTAGATAGGCTTTTGAATAAGGTTTACTCTATTATTAAATGATTTATGTCATATCTTTTTACATACTTCCAAATTGTAAGCGAAACAGAAAACGAAACAAAAAGTGAAACAAAATTCATGTGATATAAAAGCGTGTATATCAATATATTGAAAGAAAACTTTTAACACATCCGAAACAATATCCGAAACAAGAAGTGAAACAAGGTTTTGATGATTCCGTGTAAAATAAATTCTAAAATTTATTAAGAGTTAACATTGCTTACTATCCTTGCCAGTTCGCCGTTATCATAACCGGTCATCATCTTGAAGCCTATTGATGTAACTATCCTATTGGCTTTGAAATGTCTATGCGCAATCCGAGAGAGTTGACAAGGCGAAAGAATAGTCCTACTCCAGGCTCTATCAATCCGTTTTCTATTTTTGATATGTACGACTTGGTCGTGCCTGCTTTTTCTGCCAATTCGGTTTGTGTCATTTTTGCTTCCTTTCGCGCTTGTAAAAGGATTTGCGAGGCATAAAAAGCCTTTGCCTCATTTTCAAACTGCACTCGTTGCGGTGTACCCTCCTTGCCGTATTTTGCATCCAGCACGAGGTCGTAGTCTTCAATCTTGTGGTTGTTTGTCTTCATAATATGCCTCCTTTATCTTTAGTGCTTTTTCTATTTCTTGTCTGGGTGTTTTCTGTGTCTTTTTGTGAAAGCCGTTGAACAGCACCACGATTTGTCCGTTGTCAAAAATGAAGAATACACGGTAGATATTGCTCTCGTATTCAATTCTCAATTCAAACAGCCCATCTCGGATTGCTTTGACAAACTTTGACGAAAGTCTTTCCTGTGTTTTCAGTAGCTGTAAGGCGTAGTCTATCTTTCGCTGTACTTTCTCATCCAGCGTCTGCATGAATGCCTGAAAATAGCCACCGTATGTTCTTATTCGTCTCATACTGCAAAAGTAATAAAAGTTTCTATATATAACAACTTTTATGCTGTTTTTTGCTTGTATTCAAATTATTAGTCTCCGAAATCAAGTAACAAGTCCATGTCTTTTGTCGGATATGCTTTGTTAAGGTTTACTATGAATCTGTACCAATCATAATTTGACACGACAGCAATGGCATGGACGGCCTCTAAATGTTGTTTCAGTCTTGGAAGTCCTACATCCCGTGTGAGATTTTGATGATGTTTGTGTCCACGATTGCCGTTAATGTTCTTTGGATTAAGCCTGTCAAGAGCCTGTGGCAGGGCAGGCGCGAGACGGCTGTAAACGATGTCATTTATCCACTTTCCTACAACACCTGGCCGCTTAGTGGTGCGTTCCCAGTTCCAATGGCGCATTTTGTACAGATCCTCAAAGAATTGGTCGGGGAACGTCTTTATCCATTTGGCTGCTTCTTCTTGTAAAAATTGTCTTAAGTAATCTTGCAGTAGTTCTGTACCTTTGATGCGCTCCTTGTCGTAACCGGTAGCTTCATCAACAAGCGCAATGATGCCTGTCTTTGCAACAGCCCTAATAATTATATTGGCGTGCTTTATGAATGTTGGGTTAATTCCAAGATTCGCCTCGCCGGCTTTAATTATTGCATCGCACAGGTCGATGAGTAGTGTCGCTTCATAGCCGTAAGTAGCTGATTGTGAGCCGCCTGCTCCTATCCTCTCGAATTTTATTGGATTTGTAAGTCTGTCGAAAGCAGAGGTTTCACCGGCTTTAATTTCTTGCAGCATGGATTTCATATCGTCAGTTTTGACAAATGATGACAACCAAGTTCCGCTATTGGATTTAGCCCCGAGTGCTTTCTGGATTCCACGTCCAGAGAATACGCGCATACCGTTATCAAGCACATAGCATGGAAGTTCTAAGTCTCCAATTCTCAATGGTGTTTTGTCTGAGCCGAACTTTGCTTTTAGCAATGTTTCTTTCACAGTGATTTCTCCAACATCCATATTCAGTGCGTCAGCGATGGATTTTAATGTGTTTTCAGAGGTCGTTCCCTTGTTGATAAGGTTGCTCATGCCCACTTCGGTCATGCCGATTTTGTGTGCCAATTCCTTTTGCGTGATACCTAATGACGAAATGATTTCTTTAAGTTTGTGCTTCATTGATGTGAAAGTTTAATAAATATCTGCAAATATAAATATTTCTATTTAATTCTTCAAATAAAATAAACTTATTTTACGTTGCCCACAGCACGGCCTTATTTCTCCTCCTGTTTTAACTTCCCGACAATTTTTTCCAGCTCAACCCTGCCTTTTCTTTAATTGTGGCGAATTCGCCATAATTAAAATTTGGATTATTCAGAAAATTTTGTGTAGAGAATATGGTGTTTCCTAATTTTACCATATTCTATTCCATTTTTACCTCCCCGAGTATCCTTGCCAGTTCGCTGATAACGTAACTGGTCATCATGTTGAACCACATTGATGTAAGAAAGTGAATAGTTTACGAGTTGGCGGAATGGTAGTGAAAATAATAAGGGCAGCCTTAGCGACTACCCTTTATAAAATCTAATAGGTTAAATTGCTATAGATGGGTGAATATCAAGCTTTTCCTTTATTTCTTCTATTGTAGGAGCATAAAATATATACCATCCACCATTTCCACCTGCATCTCTTGCGCCTATATAGTATTTGTTCTTAAATGTAAACATATAAATAGTTTGATACACCCCTTTGTAAGCAGTTAAATATGAATATCTTTCTCTTAAGCTATTTGTTACTTGAATAAAGAATGTACCATATCCTTTTTCTAATTTTGAAATATCTATCGTGGATAAGACACTTGTCAGTTTATCATCCGAAAAGTAATATCTATGATAAACTGAGTATTGTAGTGTTTGGTCTACATAATCTATTTTGTTTCCATAAGTTCCATTAGGCTTTGCTGTTTCCTTTTCTTTAATTGAAGATATTGCTGCTCCAAAATTAATTATAGGAATACCAATATAATTAACAACTGGCTTAACAACTACTGGAACTTCTATGCTTTTATCTTTATAACTTATAGTAACGACTGCATTCCCAACGTGATTCCCATTTATACGAATTTTTTCACCATGTGAATATGCGTTGGTAATAAAATCGTCAGATGTTTTTATATTACAATCATCAGCATCAACTCCGTTCACGATAATTTCAGTTTCTTCTTTATAAAACAATTCTACACTTTTTTGGCTAAGTGTAAATTTTATATCATCTTCTCCATCGTCCGACGAACAAGCCGTGAACATCGTTATTGGCAGCATTGCCAACAACATAAATAGATACTTTTTCATAATTTTTGTTTTAAGGTTATTATGTTTACTTCGGCAAAAGTAAGTATTATGCTCCATAAGTGCAACTACTTTGCTGAATTTTCGTATTTCTCTATCTCGCTGACATCTATTCCGTTTTCTGTGAAATATCTATCACGAGCCAATACGGCCACAACCCTCATATAAGAGGAAAGGTCGATACCCTCATTATAAGCATCTATCTTTAATTTGCTTATCTCCACATCAGTTAAGAATTTCTCGGGGAATACAATAGCCTCCCGGATGAAGAACTGCTGAATATCGTAAGGATTCATTCCCTGTAAATTACCATCATAGAGTGTTTTTATTCTATCCCAATTCTGCACAAACATATCTTCAAGCCCAACGCGTGCGACCATTTCATACCCTTTTGGGGTTATCTTTATTGGACTTTGTGATTGTGTAAATGTATCTACTTGGATATTGTTCTTTTGGAATGTCCTCATAGCCGAATCTATGCTCTTTGTGAGGTATTCTAATTGCATAATTATCTTCGATACCGATTTGTCATGCTCGCTAATGCTTGCTTGGTGTGCTTCGCAAGGAAATGCTTGTCGCATAGAAATAGCCCTATTCAATTCGTCCAATTTTTTATCGTGGGTATCACAAGGAATATTTTTAACCTTATTATATATAGCAGATGCAATCCAAATTATCACAACAAGGGCAATAACCGCAATTATAATTACGATTATAGCTGCTGCAAGATGCTGCCTTATTAGGTCGTTTAAAAGCTCTTCCATAATGATTTCATTGCTCTATGTGTGGCAAAAGTACGGAAAAGCATGCAAATATCCAAATGAATCTATAATAAAGTTATTTAAATCGTATATCTATATTGTTTAGTATTACGATTTGTGCAAGAAAATATCCTACTCCCCTTTTAACTCATTTACTATCCGCTCCAGTTCCACGACCGAAGTAACCTCCCTCAACTCGCCGTTGTGCTTGATGATGGCAAGGAGGTCATTAACGGCTACCCTTTTATTCTATCTAAAATGACCTGCAACTTGCCTTGTTGCTTTTTCTTTTTCCTCTTTACTAATTGTTAATGGTTTAGGTGTTTCTTTTTTATCACAGAAATGTTCTGTTAATTTCCTAACATCATTTGTCATTATCCATAACTTAAAAAAAAGGATAATCTGCAATATACCGAAGATTATCAGCAAGATTGCGAATAAGTTTAGGTCTCCCATATTATTTCGTTTTTATAATTTATTTACGTATTGTTTCAGTTCCTCTTTTGAATGTGTGTTGAAGAACTCCCCACGATAACTTATTGATGCGGTCAGTTCCTCGTCACCTCCTGCCACATCAGAGGGCGATGCGAACAACTGCCACATAGGAACATCAAGGGCAGTAGCAATATTTTCAAGTACCCTTACAGACGGATTGCCAGAAATGCTTTGGTTAAGTGCACTTACGCTTATACCTAATTTATCGGCAACTTCTTTAGTAGTAATACCTTTTTGTTCTATAATATCTCTTATTCTCATAGTTTGCTTATTTTTTTTTGCAAAGATACATTAAAAAAGACAGCTACAAGGCATAACTTGTTAAAACTTTGTTAAAAACAAGAAAAAACTTGCTTAAATATTTGTGCAGACAAGTTATAGCTTGTATATTTGCAATGTGATTAAGAAACAAAGTAAAACAATTAAAAACATTGCAATCATGAAAGTTATAGATTTCAAAAACAGAAAATTAAATCTCAACGGTGCATTATTCATTCATGGTGAAAAAGACTATTCAGCATGCACAGCTACAGTAAGCAGCAGAAAGTTTAAGACGCTCAAAGGCACGATAGCGTGGCTAAACAAAAGAGGTTATACAGAAGCATAAGTAAAACAATTAAAAACATTGCAATTATGGCAACTACATTCAAAAATCAGTTAAGCAGCATCATGCGAATGGCATGGGTATTTGTTCGCAAGTATGGATTTACCATGAGCGAGGGTTTGAAACAGGCATGGCTCAATGCCAAGTTGAAGAAAGAGCTGGGCAAGCGTATCGTCAAGTTTTACTTCACTAAAATAAACGGTGAGATCAGAGAGGCATACGGCACGCTCGCAAGTGATAAGATACCGCCTATTGCAGGTACAGACAACCGCAAGCGCAACGACAGCGTACAGGTGTATTTTGATACGGTCAAGGGCGAATGGCGGTGTTTTAAGATTGCCAATCTTTTAAGGCTGGCATAACGAAAAATGGTGGGCGATGCTCACGCACTGCCCACCGTGTAAACAATTTTACAACTATGGCGCACAATAACGTACGCACAATAATCACAACAAAGGTAATAAACTATAATTTAAAATGAAAGAACATGGACAAGAATTTTGAAAAAACAGCAGCGTGGGTGAATAAGACAGTAGCCCATGCAATCGAAACAGAGAAGAGTAAGAAACCAAAGGTATTTAAGAATATTTAACGCAACGTTTAGATAAACGAAATTTGGCATCTATTAGGGCAAAGGCTAATTTTGCAATAAACAACCCGCTTGTGTGGTGGCTGGCGGTAGAAAAGAAATTTAAGGGGCATTGATTTTAGGTGTAAGCTACCACATTAGACACCTTTAATCTTTGCCCCTGTTTTATAAATCGCCCCCGAAATCTTTGGTCAAACAAAGGGGCAATAAACAATACGATACAAAATTATGAAAAGTAATCAAGAAATGGTGCGTAGAATTGAAAAATTTTCAGTTACACAGCGAACAAGTGATGGATTTTTCGACGGTAGCGAACTTTTAAGGCAGTGGAACAGCGTTAATGGAAATTCTAAAAGAGAAATGAAAAAGTTTCTTGACAGCCCATCAACAAAAGAGTTCTTGACAGCACTTGCAATAGATGAAAATGAGCGAAAAAGCCCAATCTCAAAAATGCGATATGGTGATAATCAACAAGTTAAGACGACAGACTTGATAGTTATGGTCAAAGGTAGAAACACCAAGAGCGGCAAAACACCTGATAAGGTTTGGATGAACCCGCTTCTATTTATCAAATTTGCCATGTGGATAAATCCTACTTTCGAGGTAAAGGTTCTTCGTTTTGTATACGACGAAATGATAAAGTACCGCAACGATGCTGGTGATGCGTACAGAGAGTTAAGTTCTGCCATCGGTAAAATTGTACCATCGGACTTCATGCCAAAAGCTATGCAGAAAGTCGCAGAGGCTCTTAATTGGATTGTTTTTGGTAACCATGAGAAAATGGCAAGAAACAAATATGGCGACGAACACAAACAAAGAGAGCTTTATCAGATTGAAAAGAAGATAGCCGACCTTATCAATGAAGGTTTTATCAAAAACTATGACAGCCTAATCGGCTACCTTAGAAAGAAATATCAAGAAGTACAATATCCAAAAGTATTTAGAACGGCATGAAAAAATTAGAATTTAACAAAAAAAGCGTGGTATTGTCTATACCGCAGCTCTCGCAAGAAAGCAATATAACGGTAAACGAAGTGTTAATAAGCCTGATTGATGAGGGTTTGATGGACGCATACGGCAGACCAACAGAAAAGGCAAAAGAAAGCAATATAGAAGACGATGAGATGAGACCAAAAGACCTGCCAGTTATTGTCTCAATGGAAACGATATGCAAGATTGCTAAAAAATTCTATAATGCTATGTTGGCTATTCGTGACAACGACACTTCTAAAGCTTTCAATGAAGCAAGCCAGGGATTTGATCTTACATGGGATGCTCACGCTTTAATGAGAGACCCATATAAAATGAGCGAAATGATTAACAAGAGAGATTGATACTTATCACATATTAAACTTACAAAACAATTATAAAGCTATGGCAACAAAAGATATAACCTTACGGACAATTACACTTAGCGAAGAAACGGCAGCGTTGTTTAACTGCAAGCAGATGCTTGACGAATGTTTCAACAAAATAGGCGACACGCACGACAGGCTGTTCGCTCACAACGAGCAGTTCGATGGTAAGTTGGGCGGTGCCTATGCGGTGATAAACAACCTTATCATGGGCTTGATCGCTGACCAAATAGACATCAACAGCACAGAGAGTAGGTACAAGGTAATATAATTTGCGACAATCCGCCTATTGTTGTTTATTCAACAGGTGGATTTTATATAAACAACAGTATTAACAGTATCTTTGGATACACAAATTGAAGAAAAATGAAGATTAAAGTAAACGGCAAAGAGTACGAGGCATACGACCTCGTAATGCGCAGAGAGAACGCGCAGGCTATCATTGACGGCAAGAAGACAGTTGAGATACGTAGCTTCAACGGCCATTATATTTCGCTTTTTTACGACAAAGAGAAGCGCAAGAACTTCGATCCGTCAGACATGAACGCAGAAGAGCCGTTCAAAGATATTAAATTTATCAGATTCCACAATTACAGCTATTCGTGGTATCTGGACGTGCGGATAGATGAGATAGGCAGCGTTATCCTCGATAAAGAGGGTATCGGCGGCCTGCAAGATGACTTCAATTTTCACGAATTGGATAGTGAACTTGGCAGATACAAGGACACGCCAGCTGATGAAATACCTCTTGTGTTCTATATGCACATAGCAGAGATTGTAGGGCGAAAAGCCATATAATTCATGATAATATGTTTCATTAAAAGGTAAATATTATGCCAGAACCTTATGCAACAGGTAGCGATGGGACGAAATATTGGCGCAAAGCCGATTACACCAAAGCACGAATCCGCCTATCAAACAATGCACAGCACCGCAGGCGCAGAATCTTGGGCTAATCTATGATCAAGGCAACTTCAATCATAGATAAGGTAGCCAAAGAAACCGACAGGGTTATACTGTTTCACTCGGCTTCGGGTAAGGACAGTATAGCCCTTTTAAACTTGATTGCGCCGCGATTCAAAGAAGTTGTGTGCGCATATATGTATATAGTTAAGGACTTGCAGCATATCAATAGGTACATTGGTTATGCCATAGGTAAGTATCCTAATGTGCGCTTTATTCAGATTCCGCATTTTGCCCTCGCTTCTTATAGAAAAGTCGGGTATATGGGTTGTGCAAAGAACGAGAAGCAGAAGCAGCTAACGATGGCGAAGCTCACTGATATAGTGCGTGAGAAATACGGCATTGAGTGGGCTTTTTTCGGATTCAAGCAGTCCGACAGCCTTAATAGGCGAACAATGCTAAGGACGTATGAAGCCGAGGCGATTAACTGGAAAAGCAAGAAGTGCTATCCGTTATCTCCTTACAAGAACAGGGACGTACTGGCATATATCGAGTATGAGGGGCTAATCAAACCCGAAAGGTACGGCAACGCACAGTCAGCAGGGACGAATATTAGCGACATGGATTATATCCTGTGGCTGAGAGAGAACTTCCCGCAGGATTTGAAGAAGATTTTGAGAGAGTTCCCTTTGGTAGAAAGATTAATTTTTGAGTATGACAATAAAGACAAGTGAAACCTCCGTTATCAAGCGGTCGCAGATAAACCTCAATCCGCTCAACCCGAAACGGCACACGGAAGATGCAATCAAGCAGCAGAAGAAAAATCTACAAAAGGTTGGTTTCTTGGGCGGTATCGTATGGAACAAGCGCACGGGAAACCTAATAGATGGACACCGCAGGGTGTACGCTATGGACTTGCTCTATAAGTATGACGGTAGCAAAGAAAAGGACTATGATATTAAAGTCGAGGTGTGCGAGTTGGACGAAAAGAACGAAAAAGAACAGCTTACATATATGGCGGTCGGAAATACGAAAGCTGATTACGATCTTATCGCAAAATATGCCAGTGAAATAGACATCTATAACGTAGGACTTTCCGACAGCGACATCAATGACATTCTTTCTTTTACTGATACGGATATTGATGCGGTTACTGACAGCATAGACGATTTGATACTTCCACCTACCGATGAAGATAAAGTAAAGCCAGTTGAAAAGACAGCGGAAGAAAAGAAACAGCATGTAAAAGACATAAAAGAGCAAGTAAGAGAAAGTGCCGAAAGGCGACAGGCAGACGAAGAAGCGTACATAATGCTTTCATTTACAAATGCAGACAATAAGCAGGCTTTCTGTGATTTGTTCGGTATTGATAGCTCGGAGAAGTTTATGAAGGGCGAGAAGCTCCTTGAAATGATGGATTAATAAAATTAATTATGGCAAAACCAAAATATGATTACGACAGCGATTACTTCTACCAGCGCATCAGGGAGAGTGCGGACAGGCAGATGCAGGAGAATCATATCATTTGGGATAAGGTCATAGCAGCTGATTTGGGGTTTGAAACACCAACGACATTCTCTGAAATGAAAAACGGTGAATATCGTGCGTGGTCGAAAGAAGAAAATGAGAGGAGAAGCAAACGAATTAACGATTTGCTATCGCGCGCTCGTGCGGGTGTAGAGCCGGAAGTGTGGAGAATGGTACTCGAAATGGGGCTTGGAAAAGTACAGGCACAGGACATCACTTTTGACAAGATTGGCGACAAGATACAGGACGAGCAAAGAATAACCGTCCACAAGCTCCCTCCAAACCTTAACGCCTTGCAGATGTGGCTCAGACATCACTCGCAGATGTACCGCAGCATAGAGAGTGGGAAGTTGGAGGATGAGGAAAACAGCGACATTCCTACAGACATCACCCACGGAATAGATATTGGCAAGTGGATAGAAAAGGAGGTGAGTGATGATTAAGACACATAAGGTCTATTATCCTATATACGCCAACAAGGACAAGTTCATCATCCTTATTACAGGAGGTCGTGCATCTGGAAAGAGCCATTTTGTGTCTTCATTCCTTGAGCGTCTGACGTTCGAGATGACACCAGTAGATAAAATAGTGCATCAGATTCTTTATACACGTTACACGATGGTCTCTGCCAACATTTCCATTATCCCAGAGTTCTTGGAAAAAGCTGAATTGGACGGCACGCAAAAATACTTTCGATCCACACGTTCCGATGTGACCAATCGAATGACAGGAAGCACGGTGATGTTCAGGGGACTGAAAACAAGTTCGGGAAACCAAACGGCAAAGTTAAAGTCCATTCACGGTATTACCACTTTTGTCGTTGATGAAGCAGAGGAATGGGTTTCGGAGAAAGAATTTGAAACTATCATGCTCTCCATACGTCAGAAAGGCATACAAAATAGAATTTTTATTATCATGAACCCTACGGATAACAACCACTGGGTTTACAAACGTTTCATAGAACACACACATAAGGAGGTGATGTATGACGGCATTCCTGTTCAGATAAGCACGCATCCTAATGTGTTGCACATCCATACCACCTACTTGGATAACATTGAGAATTTATCGCAGGAGTTTATCAACGAGGTGGAAGACATGAAAGCCAACAACCCCGAAAAGTATGCTCACAGCGTCATGGGCAGGTGGGCGGATGTTGCTGAAGGGGCAGTGTTCAAGCATATCGGTGTCGTTAAGGAGTTCCCGAAGTGGTGTAAAAAAGTGGCAATTGGTCTTGATTTTGGTTATACTAACGATGTGAGTGCTGCCATGATGTGCGGAATGATAGACGACAACCTTTATGTTGACGAGTTGTTTTATCGGACAAGCATGCTCTCTTCCGACCTGATTAAGGCTTTGCACAGATATGAGATGAAAGTCTTTTCAGACAGCGCAGACCCACGTCTTGTGCAAGAAATTCATAACGGTGGAATAAAGATATACCCTGTTGAAAAGGGCGCAGGCTCAATTATCGCAGGAATCGACAAAATGAAGTCACTTAAAATTTTTGTCACCGAAAGGTCGTACAATCTCAGAAAAGAGTTCCTTAATTACGTTTGGGATAAGGACAAGGACGGAAATTATATCAACCAACCGATAGACGCATGGAATCACGGAATTGATGCTACCCGCTACTGGGTTTTAGCGACACTTTTAGGCAAGATACAAAAACCAAGGGGCGACATCGCAGCAGCGTTCGCCAGATAAACAGGATAACGATATGTATATAGTTCAAAGCAAAGATTTATTTGGCTTCCGTGATGAGTTTTCAGCAAATCATCCACATGTAGCATTTTCGTATATGAAAGATTTGGAACGCACCTATGGTAAGCGATACAGGATAATTAAGAAAGGATAACGACATGGAAACACCAAAGACATTAGATGAAATCCTCGCACTTGAGGACATTGACCAAAAGATAGCCTATCTCAAGAAAGGCAGGCGTACATCTCAGCCAGACACAGATAAGAATCTCTCAGACTGGAATCCGACACTCCATGACATCATGAAGCCAGAAATCTATCCGAAGATAAAGGTGCTGGTCAAGATGGAGGATGTTAAGTTTGATCCAGAGACAGGGAAGTCAATTAAAACTCCTGCCAAATATGAGATGAAAGAGCCTAACCGCATTGCACTCCCCATCGAGCAGGACATCGTGAACATTCATACGGCGTTTACTGTCGGAAAGGAGCCTACGTTGGACTGTCAGCCAGAGGATAACAAGGAAAAGGGCGTGTTTGAAGCTATAAAACAAGTATTCAAGAAGAACAAACTGAAATATCAGAACAGGAAGATTGTACGCTCATGGCTCGCAGAGCAGGAGGTGGCTGAATATTGGTTTGTAGTCAGGGACGATGGCTTTTGGACGAAGCTCAAGCGAAAGGTTGCAGGGTTATTTGGCAAGAAAGCTCCGAAATACCGTTTGAAGTCGCAGGTGTGGTCTCCATTTCGTGGTGACAAACTCTACCCATTCTTTGACGACAGCGGTGACATGGTGGCTTTCTCCCGTGAATATGAGAAAACAGACATCAATGGCAACAAGCACAAGGTGTTCATGACCATTACCGACAAGATGGTTTATCAGTGGAACTTGGACAAGACGTGGGAAGCAAATGCCGAACGGTCATTTGCCCACAACCTGCCTAAACTGCCAGTCGTCTATGCCAGTCGCTCCGAGCCATTGTGCGCAAAAGTAAGTCAGCTTCGTATGAGGTTGGAGAAGTGTCTCAGCGGTTATGCCGACTGCATTGACTACCATTTCTTCCCACTCCTCATGCTCTTTGGAGACTTACAGCCCAGCAGTGTTACAGGCGATGCAAGAAACCGCATATTGGAGCTCATGGGTGATGGGGCAAACGCAAAATACCTCACATGGGATCAGTCGAGCGACCCTATCAAAGTGGAGATTGAAACATACTTCAATCAGATATACGGATTGACCAATACGCCACGCATCTCCTTCGACCAGCTTAAAGGTGTTGGCAACGCATTGAGCGGTACAGCGTTTCGATACGTCTTCATGGCGGCACACATGGCAGTGCAGAATCATGCGGAGGAGTTAGGATCGTTTTTCCAACGTCGTGTAAACTTCCTCACTTCCGCCATTGGCGCATTGAACGCATCGCTTGAAGAAGCCAGCCGTACCATTGACATTGAAACAGAGATTGTGCCGTTCATGATAGACAGCGAGAGCGACAAGGTAACCACCGCAGCCGCTGCCGTAAGCGGTGGAGTATGGTCTCTTGAGCATGGAATTGCTTACTGCTCCAACTATGGCGAGTTGCAAGACGAGCTCCAGCAAATCAAGGAAGAACAAAGACAAAATGCGGAGCGACAGACACGCCAAGCCGAGCCAAAGCCAAAGGAAGAAGTTTAATTGTTTGCAAAAACCTATCAATAGCCCCCTGATGCGCAAGTGTCATAGGGTTTTTTCATGCCTGAAATGTTAAAAATGTAATTAAGTAGCAAAAAAGTTACTTATTCGTTTTGTAAATTGTAGCATTTTCGCTACCTTTGCATTGTCATTAAGACAAAGAGTTCTTAAAAGCTATGAAGTACAACCAGCTTTACAAAGAGTTGAGAAAGGCGGGATGCCTGCTCACTCAACATGGCGCAGAGCATGATGAATGGTTAAACCCCGCAACTGGGGCGAAAATCAGAATACCAAGGCACGGCAGCCATGAAGTCAAGACGGGGCTGTTAAAGAGAATTTACAAGGTACTGCTCGGACGTTAATCGTCTGGGCGTGCCGCCCCTTTTGAAAGTTCGGTGTATTGAATGTCTTAAGAACTCTTTATTTTGTAAACAATTATATATAAGGATATGGGAAAGAAGATTTTGGTAACGGTTGAATATGGTGAGGACGGTACTTACTCCTGTTACAGCGAAACGCCCATAGGAGATTATGCGCTCGTTGATGGCGACGGCAAGACCGTCCAAGAAGCAAAGGCAGATTTTCTAAGGGCAGTGGAAGAGTGCCAGGAGGCTTACCCCGATGACGAAAGGTATAATGGACTGTGTTTCGAGTACAAATATGATTTGCGCTCTTTCTTCAATTATTTCAGTTTCCTCAACGTATCTGACATTGCCAAACGAGCAGGTATCAATCCCTCGCTGATGCGTCAGTACACCAGCGGAGTGAAAACGGCTGGGGAGAAGACTTACGAGCGTTTGTCTTCTTGCATTGAGCAGATAAAAGCGGAATTACATGCCGCATCTTTCTAAGGTTCGGTGTATTTCATATATTAAATGAACTCTTTGAGCCGTCTGCACGTGAGTGTAGGTGGCTTTTTTTTTGTGTCCGTGCGAACTTGGGGAATATACTTTCATGGGTTGTTCACTGTATGGTGGACAGCCCTTTTTCATACCTTTTTCGCAACAATAAACCAATTGTTGTTTTTATGAAGGTAAAAAACTTCGTAACATATAGGATAAGACGTAATTTTGAACAAAAGATTGTTTCAGGATAACACTTTAAAGTATGAACATTTACGAACAGATTTTGGCAGCTCTCAAAACCAAGTTTCAAGGGGTTGAGGATGCCACCCTCCAACGGATTGCAAGCAAGAAGTCAGAGGGAGTAACGGACGAGAGCAAGGTAAACTCTATCGTTGAGGGTATCTCCTTTCAGGACGTGTTGAACAGTTATGGCGACTATCGGGCTGATGGAGCGCAGAAGACCGCAATTTCAAATTACGAGAAGAAGCACAACATCAAGGACGGTAAGCCTGTTGAGGAAACCAAACCACAGCAACCACAGACACCTGCACCTACTCCGCAGCCTAAGCCAGCAGAGGAAGTGCCAGCATGGGCGCAGAGCCTTATTGATTCCAACAAGACTTTGAGTGAGAAGTTGGCAGCCATGGACGCTAAGACAAAAGCGGACATCCGTTACCAGCAGATTGACAATGTGGCGAAGTCGTTTGGCATTCCCGAATTTGCCTACAAGGGCAAGCAAATCGCCGATGATGCAGACCTTAACCAGTACTTCACTGACTTGAAGCAGGAGATGCAGAACAGCGGTTTCCAGTTCGTCAAGTCTCCCGAAGAGGGAAACCACGAACATCAAAGCGAGATAAGTTCCATCGCTGAGCAAATCGAAAAAGGAACAAAAGAGATTGTAGAACAAAATAATAAGTAAAAATTATGGCAGCAGGATTTGTTTATAATTTGAAGCCAAAAGAAGTGCAGGAGGAACGTTACGACGTTTCTACTGGCATTTGTCGTCGTGGAAACTATGTCCTCGATGTGGCAGGGTTGGAAATAGGAAGTTACGTTCCTTCTTTCCTACCAATTGCAGCGGACTTGAAAGCCAAGACCGCAAAGATTGTCGTGCGTGCGTTGGTCGTTGAGACCGCAGACACAGCAGCAACGAAAATCAAGGTAGCCAAGAACCCTTATATCAAGGATGGCATGACACTTGGCACTGGAAAGAATGGCGCAGTCGTTCAATCTATCGACCGCACCAATGCCGACTATGACGAGGTAACCCTCGCAGCAGCATTTGGTGCAAAGGTAAAGACAGGAGATACTCTGTTTGAGGCATCGGCAGAAGGAGGTACTACTCCCAAAGCTGTCGCTAATTCGGCTCTGTACGAGAATCACAAGGTAACGGAAGGTATCAACAGCGTTGCACTTTTGATGCGTGCTTTTGAGATAGAACCAGAGAAATTGGTGATGCCATTCTGTGCAGCAGACAAGGCAAACCTCCCTCATTTCCAGTTTAACGAATAAAAGAAAGGACACACTATTATGACATTGACTATACAGACTTTGTTTAACGAACCCGCAATCGTGGGCGCAGTTATCAACCGTGTCCTACAGACCCGTAAGGACGCTATTTATTGGCAGCAGTACCTCGACTTCCGACGTACTACAACCAGAGTGTTTAAAGATTACATTGGCTCCGTCCGTGGCGTTATGGCAGGTAGCATCAACTCACAGTTTGGCGAGAAGCCTATCCGTGAGCGTCAGAACATCGGAAGTGGATATGGTGAGATTGCCTATCTTGGCGATCGTTATCAGATGAGCGTAGATCGTTTGTCAGACCTCCAAGACCTTATCGACAAGTACAACGCAGCAAACGCAGCAGGACAGGTTTCCGCTCTGAATGACATCATCGCATTCATCTATGACGACTACCGACAGGTAATGCTTGCAGCTCACAAGCGTATGGACTTGGTTGTTGGCTCGCTCATAATGACTGGTAAGGCTGTAGTTCGCAATAAGGACAAGGCTGTTACAGACCAAAACGCTACCGAGTTCCTCAACATCGAATTACCATTTAATGTAATCGCTCCAAAGAAGAAGGATGTTGTCGTAGACAGTAAGGTTAAAATGGTATCTTGGTTGCAGACTAAGCTCAATGAGATTGCTCCTGATTATGGGAAGTACAACAAGATGATTATGTCTCGTGGTACTTTTGTGAAGAATATTCTCGGCTCAAGCGAGTTTGGCGAGATGTTCAAGATGCAGCTCGGTCAGAATCAGATGTATCTATCCACAGGGTTAGTTACTTCCGACCTTGCATCACAGTTGTTTACTGGTATCGGTCTGCCTGCAATCGAAATCAAGGAAGACTATGTTAAGGAGCAAAACGGCAAAAACGTTCAAGTGTATGCAGACGGCTACATTACCATGATTCCGCAGGATAAGATAGGCTACATGCGCTTTCATACCCCTTACGAGGTCACCGACCCAGTGCCAGGCATGAACTACACTCCCGCTGGTGCTGGCGATTTGCTTGTGGCTTCCAACCGAGACCACAACGGGCGCTATCTCGAGTACACCGCAGAGTGGATTCCACAGATTGCAGACCCGACGTTGATTACGAACATTGACCTCTCTAATGTGAATGCTTAATGAGCATCAAGGAATATATATCAAACAAGTTTCAGTCTTTCGGCATACAGGTGTCGGAGGCTGACTTGTTAGATATATCATTCAGCGCCAATGTGATACTCGATGATGACATAAGTTTCGATAACTTGGAGAATGTCATTGTTGCTTTGGTACAATATGTTCCTTTCTTGATGAGCAGACCGTCGTCAGTTAGCGAAAGCGGGTTCTCCATGTCATGGGACAAGGATGCGCTTTTGAGCTTCTATAATGCGATGTGCAAGCGATATGGATTGAGAAACGAACTTGATGCGAATAGTCCTAAAATACGTTTTTTATGATGTATGCTCCACACATTCTACAGGTAAAAGTAGTGACACCTCTTCAAGAGGATGAATTTGGGCATCCTATCCCTAATACGGGTGGTGTGAGTTGGAAGACGTTGTGCAAATGTCGTTGTGATGACAACACCACAAAGGAGTTCAAATCAGCCAATGGAGAAGTGTACCGACCGAATTACCATGTAGTATGCGAAATGCGTGTAAATATAAAAGCTGGAACAGAAGTAAGATGTCTCGAAGGCAATTGCGTGCGTGGAGAGGGAAAGGTCTATATTCCAAAGAAAACCAACTATTTCAATTATTCTGAATTATGGTTATAGACGGTGATTTTTCGGATGTAGATAAATTCTTTGAGGACGGAGAGTTGGATGTGGAAAGCGCAGTGGCTAATGTCGGTGAAGAAGCCGTTGAGGATGCCAAAGCAAACCACACCTACAAGAACCGAACGGGGAACCTCGAATCCTCCAATGAGTATGAAACCGATAAGGATGGACTCACGCTAAGCAATACTGCCGACTATGCTTCTTATGTAGAGGCAAAGGGATTTGACGTATTGAGCGGTTCAGCATTGAGAGCGGAAAAGAAGTTGAAAGAAATATTTGAGTAATATGAATTTTGGAGAAATTATTACAGCCCTGCAAAATGGAAAAGTCGTAAAACGCAACGTTTGGGGTGATGGTGTCTGTGCTGTCAAACAGATTGATTCAGACATCAATTCTAATGTTGTGCCAAAGATGCAAAGTCTTCCCAAAGATGCAAAAGATTTTGTGTTAGCAAGCGATACAAAGACCATTCATTATCGTAGCCAGTGTTTGAGACTGAAACGATATGCTGATGGCGGTGTTGTCGCTACTAATTACGTTCCAGATTGGCTTGACATTTTTGCAAACGATTGGGAGATTGTAACTGATTAGAACTTATGATAGTTACTACCGACATAGCTGATATTCTCTACCGAGATTGCAAATGCTTTGGAATAAAGATTGTGCCTTTCGGGAAAACCCTCACAGGGGAGCTGCCCGATGAGCGCATCACTATCTATGTCAAAGGACAGACCCCAGAAAAATACTGGGAAAAATGCTTTGTGGAAGTCAATTTATGTGTTCCTGACTTGACAGACAGCACCGCATGCAATGTGGTAGACACTGTTGCCAATTTCATACGGCTAAGAGAGCTTGAACGTAAGGCAAAAGCTGACTTTAGAAGCGTAACTGGCAGGTATAAAAACACAACGTATCACTATGAAGTACATACTATCTCTATTGAAGCGGACACAGCTTTGAAGTGTCATTTTGTTAATTGTAGATTATTGTTTAATGTTTTAAATACTATTTGATTATGGGAAAGACTATTACAGCCGTCAATATCAAAAAATTGTGGTACGGCGACACGTCAAAGATTACAGCCAAGATTACAGGACAGACGTTGTTTGCTATGCTAAAGCAACTTACAGAAGTAAAGAACGTTCATCAGGAAACATGGACGCTGGAAGAAGCCGAAGCAAACAAGACAGCTTACAAAAACCAGCTGACAGGTAAGGTTTATCGCTCTGACAAGGAAATGGGAGAAGTGAAAATGAACTTTACGCTTGGTGAGTACGACTATCAGACCAAGGCAGACATGTTGGGTGGTACAGCCACAGAAACATCGTGGGAGCGTGCTGCTGGTAAGGTTAACATTGAGAAGTGCCTTGTTGGACTGACAGAGGATGATCAGTATATCGTCATTCCGCGTGCCGATATTTCTGCTCGTGAGGCCACAACAGATAAGGCTGTTGGATTGCCTGTTGTAGGGACAGAGCTTGAGCCAACAGTAGATGGGGTAGCTCCTGAATATTGGTTTGACGTTTCCGTTGTCAAGGCAGGCTAATAAAGTAACCGAATGTATAACGTAGGGTGGGAAGTGGCTTAGACCACCTCTCACCCTTTTTGTTTTTGATATGAGCAAAGCAAGTAAATTGGTGTCTAATGCAATTATAGGAGCAGATTACATCATCGTGTATGTGAGCGGAAAGGCTTATCCCGTCCATCCACCAACCATTCACAGGCTCGCAGGAGCAATATCGTGTATCAGTGATTTGGAGTTTAGCGATAGTGCCACGTTAAAGGACATGTTGCTTTCCGCTAAGGACTGCAAGGCATACGCAAAGGCTCTGTCATGGTTTATTAAAGGCAATCAGTCGTTGAGTGCTGAACTATCCAAGGGAACGTTTGAAGAAGTGTTGGATGCCCTTTCGTCTGCTTTTGACTTGGTTGGTGTAACCCCTTTCTTGAAAGCTGCCAGTTTGACGAGGAACGCAAGCCTGCTGGCAGCAAGTCCGAGATAGTCGGCAATCGCACCCTGTTGGGACAGATAGCGTCATTCATGGATAGCTTGCATCTGACGTATGACGAAGTGGTTAATAAAATTCCTTATCGAAACCTTGTCATCATGCAGAAAGACAAACAGCATGAGGTGTATGGAGACGTTGTGAAAACCATCAGTGGTAAGGACATGGCAAAACGTAGAAGTAAAAAATAAAACGATTATGGCAAAATTATCATTCAGGATAGAAGCGGAATGGGAAAAAGTGCAGAAGCTCCGTGAAGAAATAGAACGTTTGAAAAGATCTATTGGCAATACAGATGCAGTTCAGAACCCTGTCGCTTTCAACAAGCTGAACAGCAAACTGCAACAAACATCGCAGGAACTAAACAGCGTTACAGGGAATATTGCAAAGACGGCAGCCGCTATTGATACAAACTTCAAACAGAAAATTTACGACGCGTCACAAAGCGTTAATCATTTTTCGGAGGAGATTATTAAACAGAAAAAAATAATCGCTGACACAAAGGATGATATTCGTACGCTTTCAGAGCAATATCGTAAGATGGGATCATACGAGAAAACAGTGTCTCCTATTGGTGGAAAACTGCAACAAGCTAAAGATGCACTTGCAGAACAAAAATATTCACTTTTCTCTTTGACACAAGAGCAAGCCAAAGCTCGTCTGTCTGTAACAAAGCTTCGTGATGAGTATGCCTTGTTGAGAAAAGAGGGCGGCGGAACAGCTGACATGATGAATATGCTAACTTCCAAGGTGAAACAGATGGGGACTGTTGTATTGGGTGGCATGGGGTTGAAAGAGCTTGCAAGCAGGATTATCTCTGTTCGTTCCGAATTTGAAAGCATGGAAACATCGCTTAAAGTCCTTTTGGGTGGCAATCAGAAACGGCTTAACGAAATTATGGGACAAATCAAGGAGTATGCCCTTGCGTCTCCATTAAACACAAAGGATATGGTCGGTGCTGTACAGATGATGACTTCTTTTGGTATCGAAGCAGAAAAATCCATCGACTTCCTTAAAGCAATTGGGGATATATCTATGGGTGATACAGGGAAATTCAACTCTCTTGCGCTGGCTTTTTCGCAGATGAGTAGTGCAGGAAAACTGATGGGACAAGATCTTATGCAAATGGTCAATGCTGGATTCAACCCGTTGGAGGAAATTGCACGTAAGACAGGAAAGTCAATAGGAGAACTCAAAGAGGAAATGTCCAAGGGTGCTATCTCTTCCAAGATGGTTCAGGACGCATTCATCTCCGCCACGAGCGCAGGTGGTAAGTTTTTTGGTATGTCACAAGAGGGAGCAAAGACTCTCAATGGACAGATTTCCATGCTTCAGGAGAGCTTTGATATGATGTTCAATGAGATTGGACAAAAGGGTGAAGGTGTCATCATGGGTACTGTCAAAGCGGGAACTTACCTTGTTGAGCATTATGAGCAGGTAGGTAAGATTTTAGAGGGTGTTGTCGTTGCGTATGGCTCGTACAAAGCAGCTTTGTTGGTCAATATTGCCCTTGAGAAAATACAGGCACTTTCTCGGTTAGCACATGCAAGGAATATAGGAATATTAAGTGCAGCAACAGGTGTTCTTAAAGGAAAAGTACAAGCCTTGAACATTACCATGCTTAAGAATCCTTACGCCCTTGTCTTTGCAGCGTTGGTTACAATTGGCTATGAGATGTATAGGCTATCCAAGCAAACTGACACAGCTTCCGCAGCACAGAAACGGCTCAAGGAAGCTAATAACGAGGTGGAAAAATCTACACAACTTGAAATTTCTAAGTTAAATGGACTTCGTGCTGAACTTGAGCAAAGCAAGAAAGGCACAGACAAGTGGAAATCAGCAAAGGATGCCATCATATCACAGTATGGGCAATATGACAGCAAACTTGCCGCAGAGATAGATAGGACTGGTACACTTACAAGTAGCTACAATAATCTGACTACTGCAATCAGAAAAAGTGTGGCAGCAAGACAGCTTAAGCAGTTCTATGATTCAAATATGCAGGAAACACAAGATGAAATACAAAAACATAGGGAATCTCTTTATAATGCACTTGTTAAAGGGTATGGTCATGCAAACGCAAACTTTTTAATGGGATATGTTAATCAAAATACTGCTACGGGAAAAGGACTTGACCAAAAAATCACTTTTAGAGGTTATAAAACTACCGTAAGAAGTATTATCAATGGCGTGCATACATCTGACGGCTTAGGTTGGTTAGGCGGAATGAAAGCAAAAATGATGCGAGAGTTGCAAGTAAATAGCGATAAAGTGGTCAATGACTATATAGCCATGAATAATCTTGAAGACAGCAAAAACGAAATACTCTATGGAATCAAACCAACAGAAAAGGAGAAAACAGCAACAACAAAAAACAAAAAGTATTGGGAAGATAAAAAGAAAGAGGCACAAAGTAAACTTGACGCATTGAGCGATATTGCAGCTAAAGGAAAACAGGGTAATGCACTAAGAAAAGAAATAGCTGGATATAATAAGAAATTGGATGCTTTTTCTGCTGGTGCTCATAGCGGTGGTAGCCGTAGTGTAGCATCTCATATCCAAGAAAAGAAAATCGTTACTCCATGGGGGCAGTCGGATGAAGTGGCAGAACTTGCGACAAAAGGAATACAATCGTACATTGACGCCATGCAAGAAGGCTATGAGAAAGAAAAGAAACAGCGTGATTTCAACCATGTGCAGGAGCTTGCAGACCTTGACAAATATAAACATGACTATCTGAACAAGAAACGTGACAACGCAAAAGAAAAGTTTGAAGCCGACACAAAGAACAAAGGAAAGAGTTTTGACCCTTTGTCTGTTTCCCTATCTGATGATGAGAACAAGCGGTTTGACGACATGCGCAAAAACATCATGAAGAAGCAGGAAAACGAAAACAAAGAATTCCAAAAGAAGCGTGTTGATAGTTTTAATTCTTATCTTAAATTATATGGCGACATGCAGGAGAGAAGACTTGCCATTGCCAAGGAATATGATGAGAAGATTGCTAAGTCGCAGACGGAAGGAGAACGGCTCTCATTAAAAGCAGAAAAGATGAAAGCGTTGTCAGACTTTGACCTCAAGAACACGAAAGAAAGCATGAATTGGGAGGAATTGTTTGGCGAGCTTGGAAATCTCTCTGTAAGACAACTCGAAGGGATAAAGGCAAAGTTGCGTGAAATACTACAATCAGATGGTCTAAGCGTAGAGGATTACAAAACGACAGTGGAACAGATAGACCGTGTGAACTCCGCTATCATTGGCGAACAGGATAAACAGCAATCGTTCTTCAAATTTACAACCGATTATGCGAAAGAGCGTAGGAAACTTGAATTGGACGTTGCTGACGCATTGAAAACGCAATCCGACTTATTGGAAAAACAAAAAACTTTATCAAATGATGTAAGAGCAAAAAAAGATAGAATTTGGCTCATGCTCTCAACAATGGGTGTGTCTTATCGTGGAGGAATAGACATTTCCAAGAACAATGAGATACTTGACAGCGTAAGAGATAAATACGGAGTTGATTCCAAGCAGTACAAAGAGGTTCAAGAGGCACTTGACAGTCTTGCGGGAAGTACGATAAAACTAAACGAGACAAGCAAGAAAAAGTTGGATGCCGACGGCAAGGCGATAACTGCACAATCAAGATTAACAAAGCTCATTGGAGACTTTACGAGCAGGTTGAGTGGGTTCATACAAGGTTTTGAAAAAATCAATGCCAATATCCAAGAATTGCCAGAATTGCTGGAGAAGTTGGGAGTGGATGGTAAAAGTGATGTAGGGCTTGCTGTACAAAGTTTCGCAAATGCGTCCAACAACGCTCTTGGCGCAATGAAAGACTTTGAGAGTGGCAACTATATCGGTGCAGTGTCAAAAGGTATCAGTGCCATTGGAGATTTTGTAGACGGCTCTATATCTTTGTTTGCTGGTAATGGTAACGAAAAGACTATGGAAGAAGAGATAGCACGCTTGTCATCAGCCAATAAAGAACTTTCGTACTCAATAGACAAACTTTCCGAGCAAATCATCAAGAAAGACAATACCAACGAGCAATCCATAGACGCTTATAAGAAAGCCGTAAAGGCGCAGAAGGAGTGGCAATTAAACCAGCAAAAGGCAATAGACAACAGGGCTGGTGAATGGACTAATACTGGATATGGCTTTTTGAAATTGAAAGGGAAAAAATCGTTCAATTACTACGCTAAAAAAGCAAGCTCATGGGTATGGGATAGCATGAATAAAGCATTGAGTGAGCAGGGTTATACCAAACAGATTACAAGCATAGGGAATAGAGATAATCCAAACGACTTTTGGAATTTGTCACCTGAAGAGATGAAAGCCATAAGGACTTATGCTAATGAAGCTTGGAGAGAACTCTTTAGCAGCAATGGACACCATAATCCAGAAGAACTTGTAAATGAATATATTGAGCGAGCTGGTAGCCTTGACAAACTAAAAGACCAATTGAACGAAAAACTCACAGGATTCTCTTGGGAGGGGTTTCGCAATAATTACCTATCCGTGCTGCAAGACATGAAAAGCGATACTAATGATTTCGCAAAGAACATCAACAATATCCTTTCAAAAAGCATTCTTGAATCGCTTGTCAATAAAAAATACAATCAACGGATAAAAGAAATCCAAAACATGGTGGCAAAAGCTGCCGAGGATGGTACGATAACCGAAAATGAAGCTAATGCTATAAGGGATGCAAATAAGAATTTATCGGATGACATGCTTAGAGATAGGGAGCAACTCATATCTAAAGGCTTGCTCGTTGATGAGCAGACAAAAGAGCAAAGTGCGTCCGCCAATGGCGTATCGTCCATCACTTACGAGCAGGCAAGCAATATCGTGGCACTTACCACAGCAGGGAACATCTCAAGAGATCAGATAAAAGATGTTTTGCTGTCGCATAAGCTAAGCTCCATTGATTTGTCTCTCTCTGGCATTTCTTTAATAGGAAAAGACACTGTTTCCATAGCCGATGAGACGAGGACAATACTTGCCAACTCATACATGGAACTAAAAGAAATAAACGAAAACACGGGTGTCTCGGCAAAGTGTCTTACACAGATAGACGAAAACATCAACAGCATGAACAGGTTAATAAAGGAAAAATTATGATAGGAGAATTATTGATTAATGGAAAGGATGCCTACAATGAATTTGGTGTCAATATGGGAGATAAGTTTCTCGATGCCCTTGGCGATAAAGCTGGGCTGAAAGAATATATCACAAACAATGACCGTACTAAGGACGGTATAGAATATTGCAAATCAATTCCTAAGATAAATGAGCGTACGTTGACACTCACGTTTACAATCATTGGTAACAATCAAGCGGACTTCATTAGTAAAAAGGATTTGTTTTACGAAGAATTGAGCAAAGGTGACGTGGTTATTTCCGTTCCTAAAAATAGCACAAAGATTTACCACCTTAAGTTCAAAGACACTACTGGCATGTATGCACAAAACGTGGAGCGGACGTTCTGCAAGGTTGGCGTGAAATTCATAGAGCCAAACCCAAGGAATAGAAAATAAGAAGCGAGGTATCTATTTAATCTGATATTCTTGTACCATGGCTGTCACTTTTTTATGACATTCATCCAATTGTCACGTTTCAGATTAAAACAAACCTCACGCAATGTGATAAAATGACGAACTTTGGCGATATGGTAATCTACGACATACACGGAAGCAAGTTAATGGACGCCATCCTCACAGAGGGTGCCGTTCTTGAGCGTGAACTGGGAAAGACAGACGTTGTCAAGCTGTCCTGGAATAGTGACTGTAAGGAAACGCTGCCAGTCGGTTCATACATCGTCCCATTTAACGACGGACTGAAATATCGCCTGTTGGACGACTACACGCCATCGGAGGGCAGCACAAGTTTGAAGTACGAGCCAGCATTCAACCATCCGCTTGCTATTTTGAGTAGGATTCCGTTCCTGTATGACACGACAGACCAAGACGGCAACCCTATCAAACAGCAGGAGTGGTCTTACGATGGGCTTACCACCAATGCGTTGGAGTATGCCTGTAAAGCTATCAATGAAGCGTTGGGTATCACGGATGAAAGCAAGAAGTTCACCTACACCCTGTGCGGAACGGTAGACGCTACCATCAGTTTCTCCGTATCGTCAAACGACATTCTGTCGGTGCTGTCATCCATGGCGCAGGCATGCAAGAACAACAGTTCAGAATGGCACCTGTCATGGGAAGACCATACGCTGTACTTCGGGCAGATATTCATCAACTTGGGAGAGAAAATCCCATTGCTGAAAGTACACGACAACATCAACCCAGCAACGGTAAACAGTTCCAATGAGCCATATTACAACTGTTTCTATCCGCAAGGCTCATCAAGGAATATGTCACGCAAGGCACAGGTTGGTTTAGGGAACGTTGCTACGTTAGTGCGACTGGGATTGAATAAAAACAAGTTTCCTGACGGTTGTATCTATGTAGACAAAGACAGCAACGTAATCACAAAGGATGCGTTCGGGCAAAGTGGTGCTGTCAAACAAATGGTGGCATTGTCGTTCGATGATGTGTATCCGCACATAGACCTATACGCTTACAACGTGCGTCCACGCTATAGATACCTAAAGAACAAGCAGACAAACGAGATAGAAAAGGATGCCAACGGGAAAAACAAGGTGTACACGACATGGTACCTGCGGCTTGCTTACCCAACAACCGTGAAGGATGATACAAAGACGCTCGTCAATACCACGAACGACATAGACGAACAAGGAAAACAGGTGACACACTATTGGTACGACTATGAGCTGAACAAAAAGGAACAAGTGTTGCAAGGTCATACGCTCAAAGCAACGTTCAAGGTCAATACGCACGCCACAGATGGAAAGTATGATGCCCTCACGCAGTCGCTCGTAGGACAACCTAACGGGCAGGATGGATTTGAGCTCGCCTATTTTGATAAGAATGATGCTAAGGAGATACCGTCCAACCAGAATGACGGTGACAGCGGTATCAACATAAAGGCTGGCGACTATGAGATAATGTTCTATCAAAGTGGGGATATTATCATACCAACCAGCCAAGAGGAAGGGCTGTACCCTCGTGGCAACAACCTTCCTGACCTCACTTGTAATATTGTCGTGTTGTTCAATATCAAGCAAGGACAACAAGAGATAACGTCAGCGCAAGAGGAATTGGCAAAGCGCACAGTAAAAGAGATTGAGCGCAGGTTCAAGGATAACAACAACTATACATTCTCGTCCAATTCTGTTGCGTTTGAGGAAAAGAATCCCAATCTCCACATCGGTCAAAAGGTGATTTTCAATGATGGTCAAGGCTATGAGTTAAGCACCCGTGTCATTAAGATAGAGAGTAAGATTGATTTTCCTTTCATACAGAGCATTACCGTTGGCAACCAAGCCGTAAAGGGTGCGATTACGCAGTTAAAGGAAGATGTGAAGAGTATTCTGTCTGGCAATTTCAGTGGTGGTGGCGGACTGAACGCATCGCAGATAGAAAACGTCATCAAGAATTTCACACTACCAAGATTCCTCCGCAAGAATGTTGCAGATGAAGCCAAAGGACATATTACGTTTTGGCAGGGTCTGACGGCTCTTGTAAAGTCTTTCTTCAATGGCATTGAGAATAACGGTGATATTCTCAACAAAGGCGACATTACCAATTCGGGCAACATCATGACGAATAACCTCACGGTGACTGGCAAGGCGACGTTCTTTGAGTTGGAGATACAGAAGGCAAAGGCGGCTGGGGGCATGTCGGTAAACTCTGCTGGTTCTTTCCATATTGATGCAGTAGTGGAAACGGAAGACGGATTTGAGTGCTACCAACGTGCGGAGAAAGACGGTGTGAAGCTTTTGCAGACTTGCGAGCCGAAAGACCAGATGATGTGTTCAAATGGGATGAATAGCCTCCCCCTACAGCCTCCCAAGGAGGGGGGAAGCCAAGGGAGGGGAGACCAGACGAAGGATGGAAAGCCGCATGCCATTGGCAATCACTACTATTGGCGATTGGCAACGAAAGCACCTAAAGAGGTGGTGACACACACGATTGACGGTAAGGAAGAAAAGTGTTTGAAATTGGTGCTGTCAAAAACTGACCGCCATAAATTGAAGAATGAAAGTCCGCAGGATATAGGTGACATACCGAAGGTAGGCGACGACCTTGTTCAGATTGGAAATCGTGACAACAAGGAAAGGCAGAGCGTCATGATGTCGTGCGCTTATAATAGTTTTGACCCCGAGTTGAAGCCGTCTTATTGGGCGCATTACATGGGCGTGAACGACTATGATATTTCCAAGCATAGATACACATGGTTTGCCGCAAATGGAAGTCAGGTGACAGGAAACTTCAAGGTACAGAGCGACAATGGCGGACTTGAGTCTATTGAGGACTATGTGAAAGGGCTTGCATCTGAAAATAGTTCTGTGCTGTACAAGTTGGTGATGAGCAGCTCACAGTTTAATGTGAAAGCAGACGGGAGTTTCTCGCCAGAATTCATCTCTATCTATGCTTACAAGGTACAGGGTGAAAATCTTACGCAGCTGTCGCCAAGTGAAAACGTGAAAGTTGTTGTGACTAAAGACGAGAAAGAAGTCCCCCTTGACGGTATAAAAGAATCCTTGGTTGTGCGCAGCGATAAGTGGAATTTGTGGCCAGACAAAGAAAACATGGCTGATGTGTATAATGTGAACTTGTTTATCCACGATAAGTTAGTTGATATGCAGAAGTTAGTTGACAAGCAGAAGATACATGTTGTCATGGACGGAAAGAACGGTGTTCCCGGAAAGGATGCGGTAGTATGGCAGGTAGCGTTTTCTATTCGCAATATCACGGGCAAGCAAGGCGAGACGTTTAAACTGACGTATGGTCGCACGGTTGGGGAAAGTACAACGTGGTATGAAGATAACCCTATCAACAATGGTTTTGACCAACTTTATGCTGTAATCATAGACGGTGCTACAGGCAACGAAAAACAGGCAGCATTGGGAGTAGATTTGAACGTGGATGACTTCTTTACAGGTGGCAGCCTGACCGTTCGTCTTATGAACAGCAAGACGGGCGAATTACTTGCGCAAGACACTATTTATCCCGAAGCTAAGTCAGGCAAGGATGCTGTGAGCTACAAGCTGTTGCCGCTGTCAGAGAATGTGGTGGCGTACATCTCGGAGGATAAGGTGAAAAAGATAAAAACGAAAAAGGTTGACGTAAGGCTAAAGTACAAGATAATGAAATCTGCTGGCGAGCAGGTGAGCTTCATCAGCAACCTCGCAGACGAGGGAATGACGCTCACCATACAGCCAAGCGTGAATAACTCTGACGAGTTCAGTTATGACAGTGACAGTATTTCGCATAGCTTGGACGAAACATTTTATTATGAGGAGATACCCGACAATAGTTACACAGTGACACTGACGAAAGGCAGTGACATTGTAGACCAGCGTATTGTGCCTATCACTTTCAAGCCAAAGGTGGTGTTTGACATTGACACGGTGAATGGAAAAATTACCAGTCAGATAGAAGCTGCTAACGGTAAAATAAACTCTGTTGAGCGGGACCTCAACCAGACCAAAGCCACGGTTGGAGATCTGAATGAGCAGTACACACAGCTAAATATGAAGTCAGACGAAATCAGCCTGACGGTGAATAATGGCACACGACCGAACTTGCTTTGGGGAAGTGACCTTGATTTGGCGGGCGTGCAGGATAAGATAAAGTTTGCCTACTACAATGGTAATATTATCAAGCAGGAAACCGCTAAAAAGGAAGAGTTGCAACGGCAATTGGACGCTACTCCTACCAATGACACAGCAAAGCGCAATGACCTACAGACGAAGATAAATGATTGCGACAAGGCGATAACCACTGCAAGGAATAAGGTGAACGAGTGCAAGTCAGCCATTCAGAAACATTTGGGCGTGGGGCTGAATGTCACCAAGGTTGACTGCACGGAGTGGTTTGAGTACCTGAAAGGCGGAGGTGTAGCTGGTGCGGATGCCATTAAGGCAAAGGTGACAGCAGTAAATGACGATGGAAACTACTATGCAGGCTTGTATTGGCAAATAGGTTTTGGTGCTAAATCAAACGTCAAGGTAAAACCCAACACCGAATATACTTTCTCATTTTGGATAAGAACGGAGATACTGCAAGGCAGTGGCTATGCGGTGGTGGAAAGTTTTAATATGGAAAGCCTTTCTGGTGGAAGGAAAGACCGTACGATGCCGTGGACAGATGTTAAAGCAACGAACGAGTGGGAAAGGAAGAGCTACACGTTTACCACGGGAGCCACAGGCTACATTATGGTGGGTGTGGGACTTTCGGGTTCACCCAATTTCTCGGGACTTATCTACCTCTGTCGACCAAAGCTCGAAGAAGGAAAGACTGCAACGCCATGGTGCGCGTATGATGGAACTGTGGATGCGTTGAAGAGAACTGGCATTGACATCTTGACTGGAGAAATAGTGCTTGACGCAGACAAAACAACCGTCAAGGGAGACCTTACGGCAAAGAGCCTGCAAACTGAGGGAGATCCAGCCAAAGGGGGTGGAACCGTCGTGGCCAATGGCGGCATGATAGCCGTCTATGGCGTTAATAAGTCGGTGCCAGGAATCGAAATAGGACTTAACGAGGCTGGAGAGCCTGTTCTCAAAATGTACAAGAACGGAAAATTCATGTACGACCTCGGGCCAGACACAATATTTGAACAAGTAATCGAGCGGGAGAACGCATTTACACCGTGTAACATGCATAGGATATGCAACACAGCGGGAAATGACATGGAAAAATCATTCGGGGGCGACTTCCCAAGCAATTACCGAAAGATGGTGGCGTATGTGTTCAGCGAGGGGTACAAGAGGGTTGGTAACCAGACGAGATACAAAGTGTCTGACACTAACGAGATATCGGCATACAACGGTGTGCACTTCGCTGAACAACGCAGTGTTTCTGTGATTAACGCCGACCAACTTGAAAGTATGTCAAGGATAGCCGATGGATGGTATTTGAACGGTGGTGGGCCAAGAGTCAGCGACCCAAGCGCGCCTGCGTATGACGGCTCAAATCCACAAGGATATACGTGTCGCCGTTTTGGCGTGAGGTTCTACTCCAAAGGTAAAGCCACATCAAAACTTGGCTCGTTCACTGTGTGTGGAAACAGTCAAACAGGATGGACGGTGGAAAAGATAGACATACCATTCTTATAACTTAAAAATGTAAAATGTAGATGAGCTATGGATAAGGATATGACAACGGTAAAATCAGTTTCAGACAAGCGCATCATCGTGCCAGGCATGATAAATGGCAGAGAGTATTACTTCTTAGTAGACACAGGCGCATCGATAGCACTCATCAGTGAAAAGGTGCGTGGGCTGGACATTGGCAAGCGGTTTGGTGGCAGCATCATGGGGGCAGGTGGCAGTATCAGAGCAAGAATTTGCAACACGTTCGTAAAGATTGGCGGCAAGGATTTCTCACAATTCCTCGCCACCGACTTGGATAACCTCATAGCGTCGATTAAAGAAGAGACTGGCGTGGAGATAGCTGGTATCATCGCATTGCCACAGATGAGATTTTACGGTGTGGAGATAGATACGGAAACTTTTACTTTGAACTTTCAACATTGAACATTGAACTTTCAACTTTCAACTCGTAAACTAAAAAACTCAAGAATATGAACAACGAAATGTGCGGATGCAACGGAACGTGCGGTACAGAGGAAAAAACCTCGAGTGCAAAGGGAATAGTGAGAATTAACTACAAACAGGACTTCGAGTTAGTGGTGGAGCTATTAGCTGGTGATAAGCCTTATAAGCTGGGTGAAGAAGATTTCAGGATAGACTTTATTGTCATGGCGAGCCGATACACGGTTGGGCGCACGGCAGGCGTGTGCGAGCGATGCTCGGTGGACGGCAATAAGGTGCGTTGCTTTATGGACAGCCATGGGTTGCCCCCTGGCGAGCTGCGTGCCGAGGTGAAAGTGAATACTCCTGACCCTAACTATGCAGACGGCAAAAGGCTGAACGTGGCGATTGCAGAGGGTACGGTGGTATTAGTCAAGGACAACACTCGCTTTGACGGGGCGGTCATTAAAGCGAATATCCCTGTGGCGTTGGTGGATGCCTACCAGTTGGCAAAGGCACACGGCTACAAAGGTACGATTGACGAATACTACGCTACCTTTACGGAGGTTGGGCATCTGAAAGAAAATATCAAGGGCACGCTTGATGAAATGACGAAAGCCGAAAAGCTGCGGGCTGACGCTGAAACGGAAAGAGCCAAAGCAGAAACGGAACGGCAGCGGAAACAAGACAGCTTGAATACTGCCGAAAGTGAGCGTGAGAAGAATGAGCAGCAGCGACAGGATAGTGAGGGAAAACGTCAACAAGGGGAGTTGAATAGATTTACCGCTGAAAACTATCGTGCGAGTGCAGAGGTAGAACGATTAAATGCTGAACAGCGACGCAACAGCACGGAACAGGCACGACAGACAGCTGAGGACCAACGTAGAAAAAATGAGATAGAAAGGTTTGCTTCAGAAAATGCGCGTTTCAAATGGGAAGAGGGGCGCACACAGGCGGAAACAAAGCGACAGACAGCCGAAGAAGAGCGAAAGCGAGCAGAGGATGAACGACAGAAAAACAGAGACAGGTTCAATGCTGCGGAGGAAGAGCGCAAAAAAGCCGAAGCTGACAGGCAAAAGAACAGAGATAGGTTTAACGCTGCCGAGGATGCACGTGTTGCAGCGGAAAAGCAGCGGAACGACACGGAACAGGCACGGAAATCATCAGAGCAACAACGACAGACGAATGAAGAAGCACGGAAGACAGCAGAAACAGAGCGTGCCACTGCCGAGATTGAACGAGCTGATACCGACAAAGAGCGTGACCAACTGGTAGCAAAGATGCAGGCGGCATGGCAAGAGATAGAACGCATGAAGAAAGTGCGTGAGGGTGAGTACGGTAAGGAGATAGAATTAGTAGAGAAAATCAAGAACGCTGCCAAAATTCCTACGCAGAACGTGTGGCTCGACGCCACGGACGGACAGATAAAAAGCTCGCCTGCCAGTGAGGGTATCAATGCCAACGCCTACAAATACTATTATATAGGAAGAAGAGAGGTTGTTGGAAATGGCGGTAGATTTTCGAATACATATCTTCGCTCTCTTGATCTAAGTAATTGGGAAACAAGCCGAATGACTGATGCAAGCTCTATGTTTAGAGACTGTTCCTCTCTGCTATCAATAGATGTGAACAACTGGAACACGCAGGCACTCACGTCTACAGCTAATATGCTCGAGAACTGTTCCTCTCTGCAAAGATTAGACCTAAGCAACTGGGACACGCAGTCGCTCACGAGCACATACGTTATGTTCGCAGGCTGTTCCTCCCTGCAATCAATAGATGTGAGTAACTGGAACACGCAGGCACTTACGTCATTGAGGGCTATGTTCTCAGGTTGCACAGCACTACGGTTATTGGACTTTCGAAAAGCGAATTTCAGTCATGTAAAAGACATTTTTTTATTATTCTCAAGATGCGATGCACTTGTAGAGCTGTGGCTGCCCTTGACGTTCGACCTGCTGACAAATATTGATTTGAGTATACAAAGCTGGGGCGCAACGCCCGAGGGATTGGCGTCTTTGCGTTGGACGTTCGGAGAGGGTGCTGACAACCGCACGGCAAAGGGTTTGCAGCCATGCACGGTGAGGTTGGACAGAAGCGTATATGACAGGCTGACGGACAATGAGCGTGCCGCAGCAGCAAAGAAAGGTTGGACAATCACAAAATAAAAGGATATGAAAAAGACAGAAATTAACGGCTGCACAGTACTAACAGCGGATGCAGGAATGAAGATAGTAAAGGACAATTTTGTTTGCGGCACGGTGGTATGGCTTGCCGTGGGTGATGCCATAGACGCTTACAAGGAAGTGAGCGTTGAAGAAGCCGATGCGATGGAAAAGGCACAAAGGGAAAAAGAGGGTGGAAAGCCTGACGAGGAAACACCCGTCGAAACGCCCTCCGACATCGACATGGCCAAGGCTGCAAAGATAGCACAGATTGCAGCTTACTCTGACAGCGATGCGGTGAACAGTCTTACCTTTAACGGTTTGAAGACTTGGCTCACGCCAAACGTGCGTGCTAACTACTTGGTGAGCCTTGATGCGGCAGAGTTGTTGGGCGAAACGGACATCACCTTCGTGGTGGAGGGCGTGCAAGCGTCATTACCTATTAAGCAGGTAAGGCTGTTGTTAGCCAAGATACAACGTTATGCCGATGCGTGTTATCTCGTTACCGAGCGTCACAAAATAGCCGTGAGAGCGTTGCAGACGGTGGAAGAGGTGGAAAGCTATGATTATACGGTGGGGTATCCTGAAAAGCTGGCACTATAAAGAGCAGCCTCCCCCGACCCCTCCAAAGGAGGGGAGTCCAGGCAGATGGAGGGCTAACGACTTGTAAACTTGTAAACTATGAACTGGTCAACTAAAAATCTAAAAGGCGTTCTGTGGCGGGCTGGCATAAATGGCTGTGGCGTGTTCGGTATAAAACCGCCGTTCTTCGACAAATTCCAAGCGTGCTGTGAACTGCACGATGCTATGTATGACTTAGGCGGTGACGGTAAGGCACGGTTCAGAGCCGACAAACGACTGCTCATTGATATGGTGGAAAGAAGTACAGGCTCATGGCTCATGGTGTGGTGCTTTGTATATTACCTGTCGGTGAGGATGTTCGGGTGGTTGTTTTTCAACTATAGAGCCTCTCCCGACCCCCTCCGAAGGAGGGGAATAGCCTCTCCCCCTGCCCCTCCCCGAAAGGGAGGGGAGTAGATAGTTTAGCTAAGGACTTGTCAACTCGTCAACTTGTAAACTCGTGAACTATAAAACATATTAACAACTTAAAAAACAAAAAAAATGAAAGAAGTAAAGAAAGAGAATTGGAAGTATTTAGTATTGTTTTTCCTCATGGCATTGTCCATTGGTGTAGGTAATTATTATAACCTCAGAGCCGAAGCTGGCGGTTGGGGAATTGTTGGCATGGCAGCCGTTATCAGCACCATTTCATTAGCTGCGCTTGAGTTCTGCAAAGTACTCATCTACGGTGGCTCATGGAATTGGCAACGTGTGCTGGTAGGTATCGGTGTGGCAATTCTGTCAAGCGGTCTGCTATGCGTAATTTAATGGAGAAACTTGCGAGTATAGGCACGGAAAAACTGCTGCATTTCAACGCCTGCTTGTTCGTTGCCTATCTCACTGCACGACTGCTGCCTTGTTGCACGGTAGAGCGAATGTTAGCTGGCTTTGCTTTTGCCGTACTCATCGGTTTTGGAAAAGAGTTGTACGATGAGGGGCAGGAGGGCAATACGTTCGACTGGAGCGATTTGTTGGCAGACGTGGCAGGAGCAATGATCGGAGCGATGATGATACTTTGAACTAAAAGAAAATCTCGAGGGACGATTTTGTAAAACTAAAAAATAATGAATGAAGCAAGAGCAATTGTAGAACAAAGTAGTGCTGGAATACTCAC
>ERZ1673752.1307-NODE-1307-length-35437-cov-5.342491_pt1 | contig 35437 bp, 40 predicted proteins | sample MGYA00580195_ERZ1673752 | MGnify/ENA primary metagenome ERZ1673752 (study PRJEB41218, sample SAMN15661744) | gut metagenome | host: Homo sapiens | place: Canada: London | collected 2015-08-20/2019-03-30 | study: EMG produced TPA metagenomics assembly of...
ACAGCTGGTGCAGGATGCCTGGCAGAATGCGGCCTTCGAAGGGATCAGCATGGATTGTCTGGGGCTAGCGTCCGTACAGGCTACGCAGAGTGGGTTGATTGACCTGAATGGCGAGAAAATTCCGGCCCTGCGGGGCAACCGTCTCAGCGACGGTGCGCCGCTCACGGTCTATCCGGGGGAAGTTCCGGCGCGTCTGCCGGGCCAGGCTTTCTGGCAAAGCCAGGGTTTTCAGTTCGAAGCCTTCCGTCCGCAGAGTATGAACGTTGACCAGCCATTGCCGCATATCCGTCTGGATGCCGCGCTGGAGTTTTTAATTGGAGATAAATTGCGATGACGGAACCGTTAAAACCACGCATTGATTTTACCGGCCAGCTTGAGCAGTCCCCGCATGAGGCGTTTAAAACGGCGCAAACCTTCAGCGGCCCGCAGGCCGACAACTTTGCTCCCGTGCTGGCAGACGAGCCGTTGGCTGAAGAGGGGCAAGCGGAAGCGGTGGTTGATGCGGCACTGCGCCCGAAACGCAGCCTGTGGCGCAAGATGGTGACCGCCGGGTTAGCCCTTTTTGGTGCGAGCGTAATCGGCCAGGGCGTGCAGTGGGGCGTCAATGCCTGGCAAACGCAGGACTGGGTGGCGCTGGGGGGATGCGCCGCCGGGGCGTTGATTGTTGGTGCGGGCGTTGGCTCAGTCGTCACCGAGTGGCGTCGCCTCTGGCGTTTGCGTCAGCGTGCCCACGAACGCGATGAAGCGCGGGATCTGCTGCACAGTCACGGCACAGGAAAAGGGCGTGCTTTTTGTGAAAAGCTTGCGGCTCAGGCCGGGATTGATCACTCTCACCCGGCGCTTCAGCGCTGGTATGCGGCGATCCACGAAACCCAGAATGACCAGGAAGTGGTCACGCTCTATGCCCACATTGTTCAGCCGGTGCTGGATGCGCAGGCTCGTCGTGAGATCAGCCGCTCGGCGGCGGAATCTACCCTGATGATCGCCGTCAGTCCGCTGGCGATGGTGGACATGGCCTTTATCGCCTGGCGCAACCTGCGTCTGATCAACCGCATCGCCAGACTGTATGGCATCGAGCTTGGCTATTACAGCCGGCTGCGCCTGTTCAAACTGGTATTGCTGAATATCGCCTTCGCCGGGGCAAGCGAACTGGTACGGGAGGTCGGGATGGACTGGATGTCGCAGGATCTTGCGGCCCGTCTCTCTGCCCGGGCGGCGCAGGGGATTGGTGCCGGTCTGCTGACGGCACGCCTGGGCATCAAAGCGATGGAGGTTTGTCGTCCACTCCCCTGGATCGATGGCGATAAGCCGCGGCTGGGGGATTTCCGTCGCGAATTGATTGGCCAGCTTAAAGAGACGCTCAATAAAAAACCTGCTCAGTGAGGTTTTGTTTACTAATCGTGCGGGCTGTCAATATTTGTTGACAGCCACCTTCCCGAATACCGTGATCTGACATATCATTTTACTGTTATTGGCTTAAACGGTGAATTTCCCATGCGTCTGGAAGTCTTTTGTGAGGACCGTCTCGGTCTGACCCGCGAGTTACTCGATCTTCTTGTTTTACGTAGCATTGATTTACGTGGCATAGAGATCGACCCTGTCGGGCGAATTTACCTCAATTTTGCCGAAATTGAATTTAATACCTTCAGTAGCCTGATGGCGGAAATCCGCCGTATCGCTGGCGTTACGGATGTACGCACCATCCCCTGGATGCCGTCCGAGCGGGAACATCTTGCGCTGAGCGCGCTGCTGGAAGCAATGCCGGAGCCGTTTCTCTCTCTCGATCTGAAAAATAAAGTCGAGCGCGTTAACCAGGCCAGCTGCCAGCTGTTTGCGCAGACTCAGGAAAAACTTATCGGGCACCACGCCACGCAACTGATTACCGGTTTTAATTTCCAGCGCTGGCTGGACAGCAACCCGCAAAATACCCATAGCGAGCATGTCGTTATCAACGGACAGAATTTCCTGATGGAGATCACGCCGGTCTACCTGAAAGGGGAAAATGCCGCGCGGGTGCTCACCGGCGCGGTAATCATGCTGCGCTCCACGGTGCGCATGGGACGCCAGTTACAGAATCTTTCCAGCCAGGACGTCGGCGCATTCAGCCAGATTATTGCGGTGAGCCCGAAGATGCGTCATGTAATCGACCAGGCGCGCAAGCTGGCAAATCTTACGGCGCCGCTGCTGATTACCGGGGATACTGGTACGGGGAAAGATCTGCTGGCGCATGCTGTGCACATGGCCAGCCCGCGTGCGGCAAAACCTTATCTGGCGCTGAACTGCGCGTCTATTCCTGAAGATGCGGTGGAAAGTGAACTGTTCGGGCATGCGCCGGAAGGCAAAAAAGGCTTCTTTGAACAGGCGAACGGCGGCTCGGTGCTGCTGGACGAGATTGGCGAAATGTCGCCACGCATGCAGGCGAAACTGCTGCGTTTTCTCAATGACGGCACGTTCCGCCGTGTGGGGGAAGATCATGAAGTGCACGTGGACGTGCGCGTCATCTGCGCCACCCAGAAAAATCTGGTGGAGCTGGTGCAGAAAGGGGTATTCCGCGAAGATCTCTACTATCGTCTCAACGTTCTGACGCTCAATATTCCGCCGCTGCGCGATTGCCCGCAGGACATCATGCCGTTGACAGAACTGTTCGTGGCCCGTTTTGCCGACGAGCAGGGCGTGCCGCGTCCGAAGCTCTCTGCCGACCTGGGCACCGTGCTGACGCGTTACGGCTGGCCGGGCAATATTCGTCAGCTTAAAAATGCGGTCTATCGCGCATTAACTCAGCTTGAAGGGTATGAACTGCGTCCTCAGGATATTCTGTTGCCGGATTACGATGCCGGGACGGTCTCGGTAGGCGAAGAGGCAATGGAAGGCTCGCTGGATGACATCACCAGCCGTTTCGAGCGTTCGGTGTTAACGCAGCTTTATCGCAGCTATCCGAGCACGCGCAAGCTGGCTAAACGTCTTGGGGTGTCTCATACCGCGATTGCGAATAAGCTGCGCGAGTATGGGTTAAATCAGAAGAAGGGTGACGAATAAATAAAAAAGCCTCTTCGCAGAGGCTTTTTTACGTTTAGGCTTTAAGCGCCTCAAGTGCAGCGGTGTAATCCGGTTCGGTAGTGATTTCGTTAACCAGCTCACTGAAAACAACGTTGTCGTTTTCGTCGATCACCAGCACCGCACGAGCAGCCAGACCTTTCAGCGCGCCTTCGGAAATGGCAACACCGTATTTTTCCAGGAAATCCGGGCTGCGCAGAGTGGAAAGGGTGATGACGTTGCTCAGGCCTTCAGCGCCGCAGAAGCGTGACTGGGCAAACGGCAGGTCAGCAGAAATGCACAGCACTACGGTGTTGTTCATTTCGGTCGCCAGCTGGTTGAATTTACGCACTGATGCAGCGCAAACGCCAGTATCGATGCTTGGGAAAATGTTCAGGACTTTACGTTTGCCAGCAAACTGGCTCAGCGTGACGTCAGACAGATCTTTAGCCACCAGAGTAAAAGGCTGTGCTTTGCTGCCAGACTGTGGGATGGAACCTGCAACAGCAACCGGGTTGCCCTGGAAATGAACGAGTTGTGACATAGATATCTTCCTGTTTACAAATAGTTAACGTCGTGGCTAGTGTATGTCATCCGCAGTTAGCACGGCAAACCAATTTTCTGCCTTTCCGGCCTGCAAGGAGTCAGTGATGAGAAGCGTTAAGGTCTATGAAGAAGCCTGGCCATTGCACACCCCGTTTGTGATCTCGCGTGGCAGCCGTAATGAGGCCTGTGTGGTCGTGGTTGAATGTGAAGAGGACGGCGTAAAAGGCGTCGGGGAATGTACCCCTTATCCTCGCTACGGAGAAAGCCTGGCGTCAGTCATGGCGCAAATTATGACGGTGGTGCCCGAGTTGCAGGCGGGTCTGACGCGCGAGGCTCTTCAGCTTCGGTTGCCGGCCGGCGCGGCACGCAACGCGATTGACTGCGCACTCTGGAGTCTGGAAGCGGCGAAACAACAAAAACCGCTGCCTGCGCTGCTGGACGTTACGCTGCCGCAATCGATCGTCACCGCGCAAACGGTGGTCATCGGTGAACCAGAGCAAATGGCCGCCAGCGCTCAGGCGTTGTATGCCACCGGTGCAACATTATTAAAGGTGAAGCTCGACGATCGTCTGATTAGCGAACGCATGGTCGCCATTCGTGCGGCGGTGCCTGATGCCACTCTTATCGTCGATGCGAACGAATCATGGCATAGCGAAGGGCTGGCAGCCCGTTGTCAGCTGCTTGCCGATCTGGGCGTTGCCATGCTGGAGCAACCCCTCCCGGCAGAAGACGATGCCGCCCTGGCGAATTTTATTCATCCGCTTCCCGTCTGTGCAGATGAAAGCTGTCATACCCGTGAGAGCCTGTCAGCTCTCGAGGGACGCTACGAAATGGTGAACATTAAGCTGGATAAAACAGGTGGATTAACCGAGGCCCTGGCACTGGCACAAGATGCGCAGGCGCAAGGCTTTGCTCTGATGCTGGGCTGCATGTTGTGCACGTCCAGAGCGATCGGCGCTGCGCTCCCGCTGGTGAACAGCGTGCGTTTTGCCGATCTTGACGGCCCAACCTGGCTGGCGGTTGACGTATCACCCGCCCTGAATTTTACCTCCGGTGTACTTCATCTTTAAGGCTGCCAGCGCAGGAGATCTGTCATCGCCCTCAGGTATTTTTCGCTCGCTTCATCCGAGGAGATGGGCGGAAACTCTGCGGTGATACAGTGAAGGCTGAGGTCTGCGCACCAGCTGCCAAACGACCCGGGTGTTTCATAGCCAACGCTGCTCACCAGAGGTAGAGCAAACGCATCCGCCAGCCACTGCCCGAGCGCCGTATTACGAGGATCTTCAATACAGGCGAGGGGATCGTGGAAAGAGACAACCCAGGCCGGGTGGATCTTATGAATAAGCTGGCACAATGCCTGAGTCTCCGGTTCGGAACCGGGTTTGTCTCCCGTGAGCAGGACAACATCTCGCTCCTGCGCCGAACTGTTCCAGCGATACACCGTTTCACCGGCGCGCCAGTTTGCCGCCGGGAAGTTCCTGTTCAGGTCAACGCCGCGTGCATTCGCCCGTAATCCAAGCTGACAACCGTCCGGATTGACGGTCAAAATCACATGATGACGTCGTAAATCGGGGGCCAGCGTACGTAGCGCGCACGAGAGCGTCACGACAGACGAGTTTTCATCGCCATGCGTGCCCGCAATGATTAAGCCGCTATTGCGATCGGCCTCGGGTGCCGGAAACCAGATCAGCGGCGCGCCTAAAAACGAGCGTCCATAATGTTCAGTCCCGGGCGGGAAGGCGCCGCGTTCCGTTCTTGGTCGGGTAGTTGCCATAGTAAACCCTGATCATAAAGTCACTTCTGGCAGTGTTGTGCAAAAGCCGCGCTTAATCAAATAGTTTCCGTGTGTGTGGAAAATTGCCTGACATCAACTTTCCGGAGGAAGCATTTGCATTTCTCCGTTTCGAAACAAATAATTACGCATCTGCCTGTTACCTGACATCATTAAGGGGATCGTATGAAGCATCCTGTTTCGCTTCTTTGTACTGCGCTGTGGCTGTGCGGGCTTTCTTCACTTTCATATGCCGCGGAGGTTCCCGAAGGAACGGTTCTGGCGCAAAAGCAGGAGCTGGTTCGACATATTAAAGATGAGCCCGCTTCGCTCGATCCGGCAAAAGCGGTGGGGTTGCCCGAGATACAGGTGATCCGCGACCTCTATGAAGGGCTGGTAAATCAGAACGAAAAAGGGGAGTTAGTTCCCGGCGTGGCGACGCGCTGGCAGAGCAATGACAACCGCGTCTGGACGTTCACGTTGCGGGATAACGCTAAGTGGTCTGACGGAACCCCGGTGACGGCACAAGATTTTGTCTATAGCTGGCGTCGTCTGGTTGATCCTAAAACAACGTCACCTTTCGCCTGGTTTGCGGCGCTGGCGGGCATTAACAATGCCCAGGCCATTATCGACGGCAAAGCTGCTCCGGATACCCTCGGCGTGACGGCGGTGGATGCTAAAACGTTGCGCGTGCAGCTGGACAAACCGCTGCCCTGGTTCAGCAATCTGACGGCTAACTTCGCGTTTTATCCTGTTCAAAAGGCCAATGTGGAAAGCGGTAAGGAATGGACGCGCCCTGGCGCGCTCATTGGCAACGGTGCGTATGTGCTGAAAGATCGCGTGGTGAATGAAAAACTGGTGGTTGAGCCAAATTCTCGTTACTGGGATAACGGCAGGACGGTGCTTAAAAAAGTCACCTTTGTGCCAATCAACCAGGAGTCCTCAGCGACCAAACGCTATCTGGCGGGCGATATCGATATTACAGAATCGTTTCCGAAAAACATGTACCAGAAGCTGCTTAAAGATATTCCGGGTCAGGTATATACACCGCCACAGCTTGGGACCTATTACTACGCGTTTAACACGCAAAAAGGCCCAACCGCGGATGCCCGCGTACGTCTCGCGCTCAGCATGACTATCGACAGACGTATTATGGCGGAGAAAGTCCTGGGGACCGGTGAGAAACCGGCCTGGCATTTTACTCCCGATGTCACTGCGGGTTTTACGCCGGAAGCCTCGCCATTTGAGCAGATGACGCAGCAGGAGCTGAATGCGCAGGCGAAAACGTTGTTGCAGGCGGCAGGCTATGGCCCTCAGCGGCCGCTAAAATTAACGCTGCTGTACAACACGTCTGAAAACCATCAGAAAATTGCGATTGCCGTCGCATCCATGTGGAAGAAAAATCTGGGTGTTGACGTTAAGTTGCAGAATCAGGAGTGGAAAACCTACATCGACAGCCGCAATACCGGGAATTTTGACGTCATCCGTGCATCGTGGGTAGGGGACTACAATGAGCCGTCGACATTCCTGTCGCTGCTGACCTCCTCCCACAGCGGGAATATCTCACGATTCAACGATCCTGCTTACGATAAGATTATTCATCAGGCGACGCTCGAAACCACTGAAAAAGCGCGTAATGCCGACTACAACATGGCCGAGAAGATCCTCACCGAGAAAGCACCGATTGCCCCTATTTATCAATACACCAATGGCCGTCTCATCAAGCCCTGGGTTAAAGGTTATCCGATAAATAACCCAGAGGATGTTGCATATAGCCGAACAATGTATATTGAAAAGCACTAAAAAAGAGGTCAGGGCGCTACGTGATTATGGTAAACACCCATTAACCGCATAAGCGCCCGCTCTAAGGGTTGATAGTTTTACAGCCTGGTTATTACCGAATATCCCCTTCATATCAGCCCATCACTTATTGTCATGATGAATATCTTCAGAGAGATTTTTTCTCCCGTTTATCGAAAAATGCGTAGTCATTTATTCGCCATACCGTTCCGCTTGAGGAGCAGCTTCGTCTGCTTTCCATTTTACCTGCCGGGCAACCCCTGTCAGCAGCGCAGCTAAACCAGACCGAACAGCATCTTCAGCAGTTGATTGCCAGCTATGCCCTGCTGAAGCACCAAAAAGAATAATGAGACTGGCGAAAAACACGGAGTTGACATGTCAGCAAGAGAGCGTTTTTTTAAGAAAGTGCAACAGAATATCGGGGACAAACCAATCTATGTTAATACGGCTGAGGCCGAAGTCAGGACGTTTTGTGAGCGGATGGAGGATCTTGCGCAGCAAATCATTACATGGTTTGAAGGTTCTGGTATTGAAATAATTTTATCTAAAAAACATATCACCGATTTAAGTACGGTTGGCTACAGCCTCAGTAGCGGTATATGTCGTTATGCTATTACGACGATCATTTTGCAAAATGGGGATCGCAGCGTCACCATTATGCCAGAACAGGTGATCAGGGGGCCGGAGAAGGGGTGTGTGACGATGAGTATTAATGTCCCCGATAGTCTGTCGGGGGCGAGGATATTCCATTTAAGCATGGCGCCTGATACAGGCTGGTATATTCGTCTCGGGCATCAAAGTGCAAAAGAGAATATTCTCATGAATGAGGACTGCTTTTTCCAGACTATCGACTATCTGGCCTGAACGTAAGCCACTCTAACGGGAGGGGCGCGTATTAACTACGTTAACTTATTAAGCACCACTAAACAACGGCGCCCTACAGTACCCCTCCTTAAATATATAATTACCGTTATGGAAGGGGTATCAGCAACCCAACGACAAGCCAGATATTTAGCGTAAAACATGCTTTTTATCCGCCCTAAGTAAAACTGCGCAAATCAAACTGCAAAACAACAAACCAGCGACGAACGTGAGGACAAATTCGTATGGCAATGCTATAACCCTTAATGCCAACCAAAATATAATGTCCCAGGAAAACGTATGCTAAGAAATATTAGTGTCAGAACGTTCATTGTCTATTTCCTTTTATGTGTATTTTTGGTAAGTGATGGAGTTATAGCGCTATTTTCACGCAATTCTTCGCTTTTTATTGCAGTCATAATTGTACAATTCATCGCCTTATTTTTGCTTTGGGCATACATGACAAAATATCTTGTGACGCCGATCAATACTGTGAAAAAAAGTATTGAAGAAGTGACGTCAGGCAAACTTGGCGTGTCGATACCTGAATTTGGCAACAATTGTGCGGGACGACTGATCCCGGGGATTAATAGTCTCTCCAGCAACATTGCAACGCTGGTCCGTGAGATCCGCGCCTCCTCGCAAACCGCGATGACCCTGTCAGATCAACTCTCTTCACGCAGCGCGCAGCTTTCCGTCAAAACAGAACAGCAGTCAGCTTCGCTGGTGCAAACGGCAGCCAGCATGGAAGAGATGGCTGCAAGTACAAAAAATAATGCCGACAATACCCGTTTAGCCAGCGAGCAGGCGAATATCGCCACGTTGCAGGCGCGTAAAGGCGGGGAGTTAATGGGGCAGGTCGCGAACAATATGCAGTCCATTACCGACTGCGCCCAGCAAATGACAGAGATTATCTCGCTGATTGACGGTATCGCTTTTCAGACCAATATTCTGGCGCTTAACGCCGCCGTTGAAGCGGCAAGAGCGGGCGACCATGGTAAAGGGTTTTCTGTGGTCGCGGGTGAAGTGAGAAGCCTGGCGCATCGTAGCGCCGAAGCGGCAAAAAATATTAAGTCACTGATTGAAGTTACCAGCCATAACGTGACGCAGGGCGTTAACGTGGTCTCTGAAGCCGAAAAAAACATGCATGACATTGTTACCGGTTCGGGCAATGTGAGCAGACTGATGGATGAAATATCCGCCTCAACATCAGAACAAGAAAAAGGTATTTCACAAATTACGCAGGCATTGTCAGAGCTTGAACGCGTAACGCAGAGCAACGTGTCGATGGTTGAGGAACTCAATGGATCGTCAGATGTGCTGCGCAATCAGGTGATTGAGCTCCAGACACGAACACGTAATTTCCGTCTGGAAAATGAGTTCCAGACTGACAATGCGTTAAGAAGCCGCGAATGGGCGGTGAATTCCTGAACGTATTCAGGACGATGCCTCACATAATTATTGCTTAACCCTCGGCGAAAGCTAGACTGACACCGAAAGAGATAAAACGGTGGAGGCGCTGTGGAGAGCATTAAAGGGTCTGAGGTTAACGTACCTGACGCAGTTTTTGCATGGGTGTTTGATGGACGTGGCGGCGCAAGGCCGCTTGAAGATCAGGATCACATCGACAGCGAACATCCATGCTGGCTGCACCTCAACTACACGCACCCGGACAGCGCAGAGTGGCTCGCGTCCACGCCGCTACTGCCCAACAACGTTCGGGATGCGCTGGCGGGAGAAAGTCTCAGACCCCGCGTCAGCCGCATGGGTGAGGGGACGTTAATTACGCTGCGTTGTATAAACGGCAGTACGGATGAGCGTCCGGATCAGCTGGTGGCAATGCGTGTTTATATGGATGAACGGCTGATTGTTTCCACCCGCCAGAGAAAAGTGCTGGCGCTGGATGACGTCATTAACGATCTGAAAGAGGGCACCGGACCTACGGATTGCGGCAGCTGGCTGGTGGATGTATGTGATGCGCTGACCGATCATGCCAGCGAGTTTATAGAAGAACTTCACGATAAAATCATCGATCTGGAAGATAACCTGCTCGATCAGCAAATCCCTCCACGTGGTTTTCTGGCGTTGCTGCGTAAGCAGCTCATCGTGATGCGCCGCTATATGACCCCTCAGCGCGACGTTTATGCGCGGCTGGCCAGCGAACGCATGAGCTGGATGAACGACGATCAGCGCCGCAGAATGCAGGATATCGCTGACCGGCTCGGACGTGGACTGGACGAGATTGACTCATGTATTGCCAGAACGGCAGTCATGGCGGATGAGATAGCCCAGGTGATGCAGGAGTCGTTAGCCAGGAGAACGTACACCATGTCGCTGATGGCGATGGTCTTTTTACCGAGTACCTTCCTGACGGGGTTGTTTGGCGTAAACCTCGGAGGGATCCCCGGCGGTGAATATCACTATGGCTTCACCACGTTTTGCGTCATGTTAGTGGTTTTGATTGGGGGTGTTGCATGGTGGTTGCATCGTAGTAAATGGCTGTAAATTTACGCTTTTCTGAGGCAGAGTCGGCTTCAAAACGACATTTTAATTGAGCGAAGTCAATAAACTCCGACCATGTTCGGTGCAATATTACTCCCGCAGGTGAATGCAACGTCAAGCGATGGGCGTTGCGCTCCATATTGTCTTACTTCCTTTTTTTGAATTACTGCATAGCACAATTGATTCGTACGACGCCGACTTCATAGTCGGCTTTTTTTTTGCCTCCTGTTTATCTGCGTCTACCCTTTAGGGGTCAGCACCCTAATCTGGAGGAAAAGATGAGTATGCTACTTGCCCTGCAACGCCTCAACACCTGGCAGTCCGATCCGGTGCCCACCGATCCGACGCCGATACCCGATCCTGTCCCACGTCCGCAGCCGATGCCGGATCCGCCGCCCGATGAAGAACCGATTAAATTGTCGCATCGTTAGCGCAGATCTGCGAGGATACGCGCCATCTGACTGCAATCATTACCACGAGAGTATATTGTGACCGCTTTTTCCACGCTGAACGTTCTGCCTGAAGCCCAACTGACTAACCTGAATGAGTTGGGCTACCTCACTATGACCCCTGTCCAGGCCGCCGCGCTGCCGGCTATCCTTGAAGGCCGTGACGTGCGCGTGCAGGCGAAAACCGGCAGTGGAAAAACGGCTGCATTTGGGCTAGGCCTGTTACAACACATTGACGCAACCCTGTTTCAGACCCAGTCCCTGATACTCTGCCCGACGCGCGAGCTGGCCGATCAGGTCGCGGGTGAGCTGCGTCGTCTGGCGCGTTTTTTGCCTAACACTAAAATTTTAACGCTCTGCGGCGGGCAACCGTTCGGTGCGCAGCGCGATTCCCTTCAGCACGCGCCGCATATCATTGTGGCAACGCCGGGCCGTCTGCTCGATCACCTGCAAAAAGGCACCGTTTCACTCGATGCACTGCAAACGCTGGTGATGGATGAAGCTGACCGCATGCTGGATATGGGCTTCAGCGATGCGATTGACGAAGTGATCCGCTTTGCGCCAGCCACGCGTCAGACGCTGCTCTTTTCTGCCACCTGGCCCGAGGCGATTGCGGCGATCAGCGGGCGCGTGCAGAAGAACCCGCTGACCATTGAAATCGATGCTGTCGATGCGTTGCCAGCGATTGAGCAGCAGTTCTTCGAGACATCGCAGCACGGCAAGATTCTACTGCTACAAAAATTGCTGAGCCAACACCAGCCAGCGTCCTGCGTGGTGTTCTGTAATACCAAAAAAGATTGTCAGGCGGTGTGCGATGCTCTGAATGATGCCGGACAGAGCGCATTATCGCTGCATGGCGATCTGGAACAGCGCGATCGCGATCAGACGCTGGTGCGTTTCGCTAACGGCAGCGCACGCGTGCTGGTTGCAACGGATGTGGCGGCCCGTGGCCTGGATATTAAATCGCTTGAGCTGGTGGTGAATTTCGAACTGGCATGGGATCCGGAAGTGCATGTCCACCGCATCGGACGTACCGCGCGCGCAGGTAACAGTGGTCTCGCCATCAGCTTCTGCGCACCTGAAGAGGCGCAGCGCGCCAATATTCTTGCGGAAATGCTGCAACTGAAACTCAACTGGGTGAATACCCCTGGTAATATCAGCATCGCTCCGCTGGCGGCGGAAATGGCCACCCTGTGCATCGACGGCGGTAAAAAGGCCAAAATGCGTCCCGGTGACGTTCTGGGGGCGTTAACTGGGGATATCGGTCTCGACGGGGCAGATATTGGCAAGATCACGGTCCATCCTGCGCATGTCTACGTAGCGGTTCGCCAGTCGGTTGCGCATAAGGCCTGGAAACAGTTGCAGGGCGGGAAGATTAAAGGGAAGACCTGCCGCGTTCGACTGCTGAAATAAGCTTAAAACGCGTCTCAGAAACGATATCTGAGACGCTGCCAGGTTACTTGACTTCTACCACGTTCAGGCGCAGTTCATCGAATTGCGCATCCTCTTCCTCTGGCTGCCAGCCAGCAGGCTGCATCGGGATCTCTTCGCGGTCAAACGCCAGATCCCCGCCATTCACCACCTCAGAACCGTGGTTAATCCCTTTGAAATCGAACAGTTCAACGTCGGCGAGGTGCGAAGGCACCACGTTCTGCATGGCGCTGAACATGGTTTCGATGCGGCCCGGATAGCGTTTATCCCAGTCACGCAGCATGTCGCCAATGACCTGACGTTGCAGGTTCGGCTGTGAGCCGCACAGATTGCACGGAATGATAGGGAAGGCTTTGGCCTGGGAGAAACGCTCAATGTCTTTCTCGCGGCAGTAGGCGAGTGGGCGGATCACGATGTGTTTGCCGTCGTCGCTCATCAGCTTCGGTGGCATTCCCTTCATTTTGCCGCCATAGAACATATTCAGAAACAGCGTTTGCAGAATGTCGTCCCGGTGATGACCAAGCGCAATCTTGGTGGCGCCCAGTTCGGTTGCGGTGCGGTACAGAATGCCGCGACGCAAACGTGAGCAGAGCGAGCAGGTCGTTTTGCCCTCTGGGATCTTCTCTTTAACAATGCCGTAGGTATTCTCTTCTACGATTTTGTACTCAACGCCCAGGTTCTCAAGGTACTCCGGCAGGATATGCTCCGGGAAGCCCGGCTGTTTCTGATCGAGGTTAACCGCGACCAGGGAAAAGTTCACCGGTGCGCTTTGCTGTAGATTGCGCAGGATCTCCAGCATGGTGTAGCTGTCTTTACCGCCCGACAGGCAGACCATGATGCGATCGCCTTCTTCAATCATGTTGAAGTCTGCAATGGCTTCGCCCACGTTACGGCGCAGTCGCTTTTGCAGTTTATTCAGGTTGTACTGTTCTTTCTTGTTAATCTCTTGATTTTGTTGCATCTATTCGTTACTCAGATCTCAAATGGGGCACAGGGTGAGGAAAACGATTTCAAAGCGTCAGCTTCGTGTTCATCTCTTCTATCCATGTAGCATAGATTTCATACACCATCTGCGCATGTATGTGCCCCATCTGGTTAGCGATAAAAGACGGGTTTGCGGCTACCGGTAAAAACCAGCATGCGAAAGTGTGTCGTGTATGGTACGGATTGCAGCGCCGAATGCCAGCACGATTTACAAATGAGCTCCACAGGGGAAGTTTGGTTAAGGCTGAAGGGTTGTCTACACTTACAGCTTACGCAGTAAAAACGGAGGTGAAAATGACTGACCGTCCCGTTAATGGTGACCATCCTGATTATAATCCCAGCCCGGATAACCCGGACAAGGATGGAAAAAAACCGAAAGATGATCCTGGCTCAGCGCCTGAATCAGGCGATAAAGATCCAGAGTAATGACCTGCCGCCTTTTCGAAGGCGGTTTTAACACCCATTCGGCCTCTCTATGCGCACCGCTATTCATGTTGTCCTCTTCAACGTTGTCTGATAACCGCTCAGAACCCCTCCTGTTTTGCCTGGCGAACAGCTGAGATAAAGCACGGATCTCATTCCCGCGTACCAGCGCGTTTTACAGTTCTCCTGCTACGCTTTTGAGGGGGACAAGGGAGCGCTTCTATGAAAAATAAAGACGAGCAGACAGGATTAGTTGGGCTGGCGATTGGTGCCGCCGTTATCGGGCTGGTTTCATCCCAGAAGATCATCAACCGTGAAAGTATTGTCGCTGAGCTGGTAAGGCTCGGCAGGCAGAAGGGGGATGGTGTCGAAGATGAGGTCTTTTTAAAAGCGGCTGAGTTAGTGAGAAAAGGAGTATAACGATGGCTGACATTCGTCATGCACAGTGTCATTGTGGGGCGGTGAAATTTACGGTTGAGCTGTCGGACGGCCTGAATACCGCTCGTCGATGTAGCTGCTCGTTTTGCAGGATGCGTGGGGCGGTAGTGGTTTCAGCGCCTTTGACGGGCATTAAGGTGACGCAGGGCGCGGACACGCTCACAGAGTACCGTTTCAACACCGGCACGGCGCGCCATTTCTTCTGTTCGATTTGCGGTATTTACACGTTCCATCAACGACGTTCCAATCCCAATGAATATGGTGTGAATGTCGCCTGTCTGGAAAATGTCACGCCATTCGACTTCCCGGAAGTGGTGGTAATGGATGGAGTTAATCACCCTATGGATGGCGACAGCGGAGTATTTGGCTATCTCTCTTTCCGCAAAGAACAGGCGAAACAGCGATAAAAATTAGCCCGCAGATCGCTGCGGGCTAACGGGATTAGAACTGGTAAACCAGACCTAACGCTACAATGTCATCCGTACCGATGCCATTGTTTTTGTAGAACGAATCATCTTCATCCAGCAGGTTGATTTTATAATCAACATAGGTGGACATGTTTTTGTTGAAATAGTAGGTAGCACCGACGTCAGCGTATTTCACCAGATCTTTATCGTCCTGGCCATTGCCCAGGTCTTTACCTTTGGACTGTAAATAGGAAATAGCCGGACGCAGACCGAAATCGAACTGATATTGTGCGGTGACTTCGAAGTTCTGGGTTTTGTTTGCCACCGCATCTGCATTGTCGCCGTACGGCGTCATATTGCGGGTTTCGGAATACATTGCCGCCAGATAAATGTTGTTGGCATCGTATTTCAGACCTGCGGTCCATGCATCCGCAGTATCGCCGCCCGCAGTAGTGTAATTTACCTGATCGTTGGTACGGTCAGATGAAGTATATGCCGCACCTGCGCTGAAGCCCATGCCGAAATCGTAGGTTGCGGATATACCGTAACCGTCACCATTTTCATGACGTGTATCACGACCGTTGTTGGTCCCTTCATTGGTAGAGCAGAAATTCTCGTCGCAGTTATTACCTTCATTATTACCCTGATACTGCACCGCGAAGTTCAGACCCTGCACCAGACCAAAGAAGTCGGTGTTACGGTAGGTCGCCACGCCGTTTGCACGACCGGTCATAAAGTTATCGGCATAAGTATAAGAGTCGCCACCAAATTCTGGCAGCATATCGGTCCAGCCTTCAACGTCGTACAGGACGCCATAGTTACGGCCGTAATCGAAGGAGCCGTAATCGCCCACCTTCACACCCGCGAAGGCCAGACGCGTCCAGGACTGATTGTCAGAACCTTCGGTGTTGTTTGCCTGAATGTTGTATTCCCATTGTGCGAAGCCGGTCATCATGTCGTTGATTTGGGTTTCACCTTTGAAGCCCAGTCGCATATAGGTTTGATCGCCATCTTTAGACGCGTCGTCAGAGAAATAATGCAGACCATCTACTTTGCCATACAGATCCAGTTTATTGCCGTCTTTATTATAAATTTCAGCTGCGTGAGCGGCGCCAGCCATTAACAAAGCGGGGATCATCAGTGCCAGTACTTTTCTTTGCATTTTGATTATTCCTTTGCAGTTATTTTTTTATTACTTCGTAAACTTTCCGGGCTGGAAAGCTGTCCCATGCTAAATCACTCTGACGGCGGATGAATAAAATATAATTGTTACGGGTTAAGTAAAATCTAAACTAAATGATGCGGTAGAAATAACGATTGATGCCATGAATGAATTATTATAATCAATACAAAATAAAAATTATTAATTACGTGGAAAACAAGGTAACCTCCACGCCGTTATATGCCTTTAAGATTTTTTCATCCATAATTCACGTGAATATTGTTCAGAACATTGAGGCAATTTTCAGCGATCTTCTGGATTCGCCCGGTGCACGTGCATCGGGCTTTTTTTGGCAAAAAAATGCCCGGACAAGCCGGGCATAAAGTTATTCACTGGTCGATTTTTCGGCTTTCCCCGCCAGTTGCGCCAGGAAGTCATAACGCTTCTGTAGATCCGCTGCCGCATCCTTCCATAGCTGCTCTGCCACTTCTGGCTGTTGAGCGTTCAGCCTGCGGAAACGCTGCTCCTGAAGTAAGGTTTCGGCAAGGGCGTCTGACGGCGGACGCGAATCCAGCGCCAGCGGCAATTTCCCTTCATCGGCACGGCGCGGGTCGAAGCGGTACAGTGGCCAGAAGCCGGTTGCGGTGAGCTGACGCATCTGGTCGTGGCTGAGCGCCAGATCGTAGCCATGCTCCTCACACGGACTGTAGGCGATAATCAGCGACGGGCCTGGATACGCTTCCGCTTCCTGAATGGCTTTCACCGTCTGGTTGAGCTGCGCCCCCAGCGAAATCTGCGCGACGTAGACGTGTCCATACATCATCATGCTGACGCCCAAATCTTTACGCGCCTTGCGCTTGCCGTGCTCACCAAATTTCGTGACCGCTCCCAATGGCGTTGCTTTCGAGGCCTGTCCGCCGGTGTTGGAATAGCACTGAGTATCAAGCACCAGAATATTGACGTTTTCGGTCAGGCTCAGTACATGATCAAGACCGCCGAAACCAATATCGTAGGCCCACCCGTCGCCGCCGATCAGCCAGACAGATTTTTCAACCAGCGCGTCAGCATCAGTCAGGAGTTGTTCAGCCCCTTCAACACCCTGAAGCGCGTTGCGCAGTTCAGCAACCTGCGCGCGACGAACGTCAGGTGTGGCCTCCGCATGCAGGGCATCATTCAGTTCTGCCGGGATCTTATCGGCAAAGTGTGCCAGCAGACGCATTACGCGGGCGCGGTGCTGATCGACCGTCAGACGGAATCCCAGACCAAATTCTGCGTTGTCCTCAAAAAGCGAGTTTGCCCACGCCGGGCCGCGACCGTTCGCGTCGGTGGTGTATGGCGTAGACGGCAGGTTACCCCCATAGATTGACGAGCAGCCCGTCGCGTTGGCAATCAGCATTCGGTCACCGTAAAGCTGAGTGAGCAGTTTGATATACGGTGTTTCGCCGCAGCCGGAGCACGCCCCGGAGTACTCGAAGAGCGGGGTGATGAGCTGCGAGGTACGAATGTCAATGCGTTCCAGCTTGTTGCGATCGATTTCAGGCAGGTCGAGGAAGAAATCATAATTCACTTTCTCTTCTTCAACATGTTCAAGACGCGACATCATATTGATGGCTTTGATTGACGGGTCCTGACGATCTTTCGCAGGGCACACCTCGACGCACAGGTTACAGCCGGTACAGTCTTCCGGCGCCACCTGTAGGACATATTTCTGACCACGCATATCGCGGGATTTTACATCCAGCGCGTGCAGACTTTCCGGTGCGCCATCTAACGCTTCTGGCGACACCACTTTGGCGCGAATGGCGGAGTGCGGGCAGGCCGCCACGCAGTGGTTGCACTGGGTGCACAGCTCTTCTTTCCAGATAGGGATCGCTTCGGCAATGTTGCGTTTTTCCCAGCGGGTCGTACCCATCGGCCAGGTTCCGTCAGGCGGAAGCGCAGAGACGGGAAGGGTGTCGCCCAGTCCGGCAAGCATCGCCGCCGTGACGGTTTTGACGAAATCCGGGGCGGCGTCAGACACCACTGGCGGCCGGTTCGGACTGCTGGCATTGACCGGCTGCAACGGCACCGCGAACAGCGATTCGCGGGCCAGCGCCAGCGCCTGCCAGTTGCGCTCAACCAGTTCCTGACCTTTGCTGCTGTAGCTTTTGGCGATTGCACCCTGAAGCTCCATCAGCGCGCTGTCGCCCGGCAGAATATTGGTCAGGTGGAAGAACGCCATCTGCATAACCGTATTGATGCGCGCCGCCAGGCCGCATTCGCGGGCGATCTTCGCGGCGTTAATGACATACAGGCGCGCCTGTTTCTGGTTAAGCACCGCCTGCACTTCCTGGGGCAGGCGTGCCCAGACCTCGTCGGCGCTGTAAGGGGTGTTGATCAGGAAAATACCGCCGGGCTTCAGGCGCTCGGCCATCTGATATTTATCAATGAACTGGAGCTGGTGACAGCCAACAAAATCTGCCTGAGAAATCAGGTATGCCGAACGGATCGGGTGTTCGCTGACGCGCAGGTGGGAGACGGTCAGTCCGCCCGCTTTTTTGGAGTCGTAGACGAAATATCCTTGCGCATACCACGGCGTAGAGTTGCCGATAATTTTGATGTTGTTCTTGGTCGCCGAGACGCTGCCGTCGCTACCCAGACCGTAGAACAGCGCTTCCAGTTTCGCATTCGAGGGCAGGGTGTTTTCCGGCAAGGGCAGAGAAAGGTTAGTCACGTCATCATAAATGCCGACCGTAAAGCGCGGCTTCGGTTTTGCCTCGCGGAGTTCAGCAAATACCGCCAGGACGCACTCCGGTCCGAACTCTTTGGAAGACAATCCATAACGCCCGCCAATGACGCGCGGCAGCGTTTCGCGCTCACCGCGGTTAAACGCCTCAGCCAGAGCGGTCATCACATCCAGATAAAGTGGTTCAGCCTGTGCGCCAGGCTCTTTGGTGCGGTCCAGTACCGCCACTGCACGCGCGCTATCCGGCAGGGCTGCGAGCAGGTGTTTCGCTGAGAAGGGACGGTAGAGGCGAACTTTGAGCACGCCAACTTTTTCACCACGCGTCAATAGCTCATCAACCACCTCTTCACAGGTGCCAATGGCGGAGCCCATCAGGACGATCACGCGCTCGGCCTGCGGATGACCGTAATATTCAAACGGCTTATATTCGCGGCCCGTCGCAGCGGCAAAATCGTCCATCGCCTGTTCAACGTGCTCATAGACCGCGTTGTACCACGGGTTTGTCGCCTCGCGGGACTGGAAATAGGTATCCGGGTTCGCAGAGGTACCCCGGATCACCGGATGTTCCGGATTGAGGGCGCGAGCGCGATGCGCATCGATGTCAGCCTGCGGCAGCAGATTAAGAATGGTGTCGTCCGGCAGCGGAACGATTTTATTGATCTCGTGGGACGTGCGAAAACCATCGAAGAAATGAATAAATGGCACTCGGCTTTTCAGCGTGGCGATATGCGAAATCAGCGCGAAGTCCTGTGCTTCCTGCACGCTGCTGGCGCAGAGCATAGCGCAGCCGGTCTGACGCACGGCCATCACATCTGAGTGGTCGCCAAAAATAGAGAGAGCGTGAGTGGCTACGGTGCGTGCGGCAACGTGCAACACAAACGGCGTTAATTGCCCTGCCAGCTTGTAAAGCGTGGGGATCATCAACAGCAGCCCCTGAGACGACGTGAACGAGGTCGACAGGGCACCGGTCTGCAACGCACCATGCACGGTGGCAATGGCACCGGCTTCGGACTGCATCTCTACAACCCGCGGGACATCGCCCCAGACGTTTTTTATCCCATTACCAGCCCAGGCGTCAGCCTGTTCAGCCATCGTGGAGCTGGGAGTGATGGGGTAGATGGCGATCACTTCGCTGGTACGAAACGCAACAGACGCGACTGCACCATTGCCGTCAATAGTTTGCATAGGACAACACCCTTACATTGCGCAAAAAGAGGGGCCTGAAAAACGACGACAGACCCTGAATATTATCTGTGTATTTTAGCAAAGCTCAGGTTTTACGATTTTCGCTTTTGTGTCCTTGGTATGCGCTGTATCAATGACTCGATGGCTATTCGCGTTAAAAAATTGCGAGAAATTGTTACCAGGGCGCATAAATACGCACATCCGCTCTCGACGATGCGGCGCGTGATGCCTATTATGCATAGGTTTCGCGTTAATTATGGGGAGGAAGGTATGCGTTCAGCATTTTGGGTCGGATGTGTCGCGTTACTGTTGTCGGCATGCAGCAATGAACCTGTACAGCAGGCGACAGCGGCACACGTTACGCCGGGTATGCGAGCGGCGATGTCCAGTTCAGGTCAGGCTAACTGCGCAATGATCGGCGGTTCACTCTCCGTTGCCCGTCAGCTCGACGGCTCCGCCATCGGCATGTGCGCATTGCCAAATGGCAAACGCTGTAGTGAGCAGTCGCTTGCCGTAGGTTCGTGCGGAAGCTACTGAGTTATTCAACTCGCTTAAACATCAATGACTTATTGGCTGTCGCCAGGGTTAACTGGTCTTCGGTCAGGTCTACCTGTGCGCCTGTGCGTAGCATATCAGCGATGGTCTGATCCAGTTCATTTAGCTGCGGCTCGGTGCAGAGTTTCCGCGTCATTGCCAGCGTTTTGACCGTCAACTCTCCTTCGGACAGTTTCCCCTGGCCATTGAAGCCGTTGCACATTGTGCCGGAGACGACAATGTTGTTAATCAGGCTGATATTGGGTTGCGCACTGAAGCGAATTTCAGGCTGCGTTTTCCCGCCTTTAACCGCTTTGCCATCCACATTTTCTAGAACGAAACGATGATTCTCTAGCTGTTCGGTCTGAACGGAGGCTTTACCAGGATTAACGCATCCAGCCAGTGCGAGGCTGATTAAACTTACTGCCGCGAGCTTTTTCATTTTTTTTCTCAAACTATCAATACCGTAAATATTTTTTCAGTGTAACCATACCCTCCTGGGTGTTAATGGGGTTTATCTGAAAGTGCGGGAAGGGACCGGGCGGCGGCGCACCCGGTCAGTGAGTTAGTGCGATTTAAATCCGGCTGCGGCCATCAGCATTTTAAAGAGCATACTTACGCAGGCCAGCGCCAGAACGCTGCCGCCCCAGATGATGGCAAGCCACATCAAACGTTTCCATACAGGTTGTTGCATCAGTGATAACCCTCCCCATGCTGTACTTTTCCGCGAAAAACGTAATAACTCCAGAAGGTGTAGACCAGAATCACGGGAATGATCAACAGTGCACCCACTAACATAAAGCCCTGGCTTTGGACTGGCGCAGCGGCCTGCCACAGGGTAATGTCCGGCGGGATAATATGCGGCCAGATGCTGATCCCAAGCCCGCTAAAGCCAAGAAAAACCAGCCCTAATGTCATAATAAACGGCAGAGTATGGCTCGCAGGATCGTTCAGGCAGCGCCACTGGCACAGACTCAGGATCGCAACCAGCGCAGGAACGGGCAGCAGATAAAACAGATTCGGCAGCGTAAACCAGCGCGCAGCAATAGCTGGTTGGGCGAGAGGGGTCCAGATACTGATTACTGCAATGAATACCAGAAGCAGGAGCAGAAGCACTTTCGATACCTGACGCATCCGCTGTTGCAGGGCATTTTCGCTTTTCATTACCAGCCACGTTGAACCTAGCAGTGCGTAAGCCACTACAAGACCCGCACCGCAGAAAAAATTGAACGCGGTAAACCAGTCAAACGGACCACCGCTGTAAGCGCGACCAGTGACGCTGAACCCATGGATGACCGCGCCGACGGTGATGCCCTGGCTAAAGGTCGCCACAATTGATCCACCAATAAAGGCCTTATCCCAGAACGGGCGGTGCGCCGGAGTGGCCTTGAAGCGAAATTCGAAGGCGACGCCACGAAATATAAGCCCGATCAGCATTATTGTCAGTGGAAGGGTTAGCGCGTCGATGATCACCGCATAGGCGAGAGGAAAGGCGCCAAACAGGGCCGCACCGCCAAGCACCAGCCAGGTTTCGTTGCCATCCCAGACGGGAGCCACGCTATTGACCATCACGTCGCGGTCTTCCGCATTCGGCGTTGCCGGAAACAGGATGCCTATCCCCAAATCAAAACCGTCCATCACGATATACATCAACGTGGCGAAAACGATAATCACGAACCAGATAATGGAAAGATCGATACCCATTACGGTTACTCCTTAAATTCAGTGGTGACGGCAGAAAGCGGACGAGCAGGGCGGCCATCGGATTCAGTCGCGAAGGATTCATGGGGCTGCGGCCCTTTTTTAATCAGACGCACCATATAGCTGTAACCCACGCCGAATACCGCGGTATAAACCACGAAGAAGGCCAGCAAACTGACGCTCATCTGCAGATCGCCATGCGCGGAAACCGCATCCTTTGTACGCTGTAGACCATAGACGACCCAGGGCTGGCGGCCGACCTCCGTTGTTACCCATCCGGCGAGGATCGCGATCAGCCCGGACGGCCCCATCAGCAGGGCAAACCACAGGAAGGAACGTGAGGTATAAAGGCGCTGTTTATAACGCAGCCAGATTGCCGTCACGCCCAGGAGCAGCATCAACATTCCCAGGCCGGCCATGATGCGGAAAGACCAGAAGACAATGGTGGCGTTCGGGCGATCTTCTTTTGGGAACTCCTTCAATGCCGGAACCTGTTTATCGAGACTGTGGGTCAGGATCAGGCTGCCGAGAGCGGGAATTTCCAGGCCAAAACGGGTCCGTTCCTGCTCCATATCCGGCCAGCCAAACAGCAGCAGTGGAGTAGGCTCACCCGGCGGATTCTCCCAGTGGCCTTCAATGGCGGCTATTTTCGCTGGCTGGTGTTTTAAGGTGTTAAGCCCGTGCATATCCCCCACCAGCGCCTGGACGGGGGCCACGATCAACGTCATCCACAACGCCATGGAGAACATGGTGCGAATAGCGGGCGTATTGTTTCCGCGCAGCAAATGCCAGGCCGCGGAGGCACCGACAAACAGCGCGCTGCTGAGAAATGCCGCTATCGACATGTGCAGAAGGCGGTAAGGGAAGGAGGGGTTAAACACCACGGCAAACCAGTCCACCGGAACGACCTGACCGTTGATGATTTCATACCCTTGCGGTGTCTGCATCCAGCTGTTTGACGAGAGGATCCAGAACGTAGACATGAGGGTCCCCAGTGCGACCATGCAGGTCGAAAAGAAGTGCAGCCCCGGCCCGACCTTATTCCAGCCAAACAACATTACTCCGAGAAACCCCGCCTCAAGGAAGAACGCGGTAAGCACTTCATAGGTCAACAGGGGGCCGGTAATACTGCCCGCGAACTGGGAAAACCCACTCCAGTTAGTGCCAAACTGATAAGCCATCACCAGGCCAGAGACCACGCCCATCCCAAAGTTGACGGCGAAGATCTTCGACCAGAAATGGTACAGCGAGCGCCAGACGGGATTTTTTGTTTTCAGCCACAGCCCTTCCAGCACGGCGAGATAGCTCGCCAGGCCAATGGTTATCGCCGGAAAAATAATATGAAAGGATACGGTAAAGGCGAACTGTATTCGCGCAAGATGAAACGCATCTAAACCAAACATGCACTGCCTCAATGTTAAACGGTGTACTGTTATGATAGAGAGGCGGCAAATGAGATATCAGAAGCAGAATTTGATAAATTTTCTATAACAGTTGTGGGAAAAGCTGAATTTTATCTGGCTGATATAGTTAACAAGGAAGAATAAAAAATTTCTTTTTATGATTTTTACGCATTAAACAGCTTGCTTTGTCGCCAGCAACATGCGTTAATGGATTTCTGGTTTTGAATCCAAATAAATATCTGACGTAGTTTTATAAAGCAGTTCTCATCACGTTGTGCCTCTCCGCAGCCTCTCTTGGGTCTTTATCTACATTCCGATTAGTTTTGTATCGAACCATTTTTTGCCTGATCGGCTCATGAGTAATTTACGTTTTTACGTTCAAAGGAGAATCCTATGACTTCTTATATCCATTTCCGCTGCCCATGCTGTCATGGCTCGCAGTACCGCACCTCAGCTTTTGATGTGTCTGACAAAAATCCGTTCGGCGCGAAATGCATTTTCTGCAAATCGTCGATGATCACGCTCGACCACCTGGCCGCAGCGCGTTCTGCTCAGAATCACATTACAGAGTACCGCAAGTAATCTGCCGCGTTTCCTATAACAGTTAGCAAAATCTTCTCTTTTTCTCCTGCTGATATACACTGTCAGCAATAAGGAGAATCTGATGAAAAAATACCAGCGTCTGGCGCAACAAATTATCTCGCAGATTGAGCTTGGCGTATGGTTGCCGGGCGATAAGCTGCCTTCTCTGCGAGAGCAGGTGGCAAGCAGCGGCATGAGTTTTATGACCGTGGGCCACGCGTATCAGATGCTGGAAAGTCAGGGGCGCATTGTTGCCAGACCGCAGTCAGGCTATTACGTTGCCGCCCGCCCGATCACACACCAGCCTGCACCGCCCGCGCAGGTGATGCGCGATGAAGTGGTCGACATCAACACCTATATTTTCGACGTGCTACAGGCCAGCCGCGACCCCTCCGTTGTCCCTTTTGCCTCGGCGTTTCCCGATCCGCGCCTTTTCCCGCTTCAGCAACTCAACCGATCGCTGGCTAACGTCAGCAAAACGGCTACCGCCATGAGCGTGATCGAAAACCTGCCGCCGGGTAACGTCGACTTACGTCATGCCATTGCCCGTCGCTACGCTCAGCAGGGAATGAATATCTCCCCGGATGAAATTGTGATCACCGCGGGCGCGCTTGAGGCGCTTAACCTCAGTTTGCAGGCTGTGACTGAACCAGGGGACTGGGTTATCGTTGAAAACCCCTGTTTTTATGGCGCACTCCAGGCGCTTGAACGTCTGAAACTGAAAGCGCTGTCGGTTGCCACTGATGTGCGTGAGGGCATCGATCTCAGTGCCCTTGAGCAGGCGTTAAATGATTATCCGGTGAAAGCCTGCTGGCTGATGACCAACAGTCAGAACCCGCTCGGCTTCACGCTGAGTGCAGAGAAGAAAGCTCAGCTGGTTGCCTTACTCACCCGGCATAACGTCACGCTGATTGAAGACGATGTTTACAGCGAACTCTACTTTGGCCGTGAAAAGCCGCTTCCGGCAAAGGCCTGGGATAAGCAGGATATGACGTTGCACTGCTCCTCATTCTCCAAGTGTCTGGTGGCCGGTTTCCGTATTGGCTGGGTGGCGGCGGGAAAACATGCGCGCCGTATTCAGCAGTTGCAGCTGATGAGTACGTTATCCACCAGCTCTCCCATGCAGCTGGCGCTGGTGGATTACCTGGCGACCAAACGTTACGACGCCCACCTTCGTCGCCTGCGACGCACGCTTGCTGAACGCAAACAGCAGGCCTGGCAATCGCTTTTGCGTCATATGCCTGCCGGCGTCAAAATCCATCATAACGACAGCGGCTACTTTTTATGGCTGGAACTGCCTGAACAGCTGGATGCGGGGCGGTTGAGTGAGAAGGCGTTAACCCATCAAATCAGCATTGCGCCCGGCAAGATGTTTTCCACCTCCAATATCTGGACACCGTTTTTCCGTTTCAATACCTCATGGGGCTGGGGCGAGCGGGAGGAGCAGGCGGTCGTCCAGCTGGCGGGGTTAATCCGCGAAATGATGCTGCACCCAGTCACACCTTGATGAAAATTCCTGAAGCGACATGACGCGCGGTCTACCTTTAGTAAGGGAGCGCGGATTGGTAACGTGACGTTGTCACGTTTCTGCCCGCCAGAACGTGTGCTGACAGCGAAAACAATGTCGATTTCAACAGGACGATGCTATGCAAAATCTATTGCTGATTAATGGTGAACTGGTGACCGGCGAAGGTGAGAAGCAGGCGGTTTATAATCCTGCCACGGGTGAAGTGCTGCTGGAGATTGCTGAAGCGTCGGCAGCACAGGTGGACGCTGCCGTCCAGGCTGCCGATCGCGCGTTCACAGAGTGGGGACAAACGACGCCGAAAACGCGCGCCGAATGTCTGTTGAAACTGGCTGATGTGATAGAAGCCAACGCTGACGCGTTCGCAAAAGTGGAGTCCCTTAACTGCGGGAAACCGCTGCACTGTGTTCAGGGAGATGAGATCCCGGCCGTGGTCGATGTGTTTCGCTTCTTTGCCGGGGCCGCCCGCTGCCTGAACGGGCTGGCTGCCGGAGAATACCTCGAAGGACATACCTCAATGATCCGCCGCGACCCGGTTGGCGTTGTCGCCTCGATTGCGCCCTGGAACTACCCTCTGATGATGGCGGCGTGGAAGCTGGCGCCCGCGCTGGCGGCGGGAAACTGTGTCGTCATCAAGCCGTCTGAAATTACCCCGTTGACGGCGCTGAAGCTGGCGGAACTGGCGAAAGATATCTTCCCGCCAGGCGTGCTGAACGTGCTGTTTGGTCGCGGAAAAACCGTAGGAGATCCGCTGACCGGCCACGAAAAAGTCCGTATGGTTTCTCTCACCGGCTCTATTGCTACCGGAGAACATATTATCGGGCATACCGCATCTTCAGTTAAACGTACCCATATGGAATTGGGCGGAAAAGCCCCGGTCATTGTCTTTGACGATGCAGATTTGGATGCCGTGGTTGAAGGCGTGCGTACGTTTGGTTTCTACAATGCTGGTCAGGATTGTACCGCAGCCTGTCGTATCTATGCCCAGAGGGGGATTTACCCCGCGCTGGTCGAAAAGCTGGGCGCAGCCGTTGCCAGCCTGAAAATGGGCGCGCCGGACGATGCGTCAACCGAGCTGGGACCGCTCAGCTCCGCAGCGCATCTTTCCCGCGTTTGTGCTGCCGTGGACGAAGCCAAAACCCTTGGACATATCCGCGTCGTCACCGGTGGCAGTAAAAGAGAGGGGGCAGGATATTACTTCCAGCCAACGCTGCTGGCCGGGGCGAAGCAGGAAGATGCGATCGTCCAGCGAGAAGTGTTTGGCCCGGTGGTCAGTGTGACAGAATTTGAGGATGAAGCGCAGGTGCTGAACTGGGCCAACGATTCGCAATACGGCCTGGCCTCGTCCGTCTGGACAAAAGACGTCGGACGCGCCCATCGCCTCAGCGCACGGTTGCAGTATGGCTGCACCTGGGTCAATACCCATTTTATGCTGGTGAGCGAAATGCCGCACGGCGGGATGAAGTTATCCGGTTATGGCAAAGATATGTCGGTCTACGGACTTGAGGATTACACGGTAGTCCGGCATGTAATGATAAAACACTAACATGTGACTAAGTGGCTGTAATATAAATAAATTATATTCCGGCCACTTTATTGTGGGGCATCTGTGGGGCATTGAAGTCAAAATTTGTGTTCAGCAGAGCTACCTGGTCGCCGTTTTGTTCAGACATCCATTTACCATATACGTTGAAAACCATCTGAGCATTAGTGTGTCCCATCTGGTTTGCAATGAAACTCGGGTTCGCCCCGGCACTTAATGCCCAGCAAGCGAATGTATGGCGAGATTCATAAGCTTTCCTGTGCCTGATGCCTGCTCTTTTCAGCAGGTGATTCCATGAAGAGGCTATCGACCCTGGTATGTAGCAAATGCTTTTTGATGGGTAACGCGCCGAGACATTCGGATTGAATACAAAGGTGCATAGGTCTATTCTTTGTTTTCCGTACTCCCTGAGATGAACAACAATTTCATGCTGCTCCTTCATTCGGGTAAATTGCATCTGACTTTTAAGAGCCTCGATAGCTGGCTGAGTCAGGTTGATTGTCCTTATACCGCTTTCCGTTTTAGGTGGTGAGAAGTGATCAGAGATCGCCAGGTTTCTGTTAACTTTTATCGCCCATTTCACGGTGTCTACATCCTCCCAGGCTAAAGCACAAATTTCACCATGACGCATGCCGGTACTTACGGCCAGAACCCAAAGATTTCTGATCTGCTGGTGATTAGTAGCCTGAAGCAAGCGCATAAACTCTTCTTTGGTGAGCGGGTCAGGCTCTGATTTTGATTTCCTGAGTGGACGAATATCAGATATGACCGAGCCATTTGTGTAACCGTTGCGCTCCGCAAACTTAAGCATCTCGAGCATCACAGCCATATAGCCGTTCACCGTTCTTACAGTTCTCCCTTTTTTGTGGGAGCGCTCAAGAGTTTTACCGATGAGCTGATAGCCAGTTAGAAGTTCATGCCTGAGAGACATGAGATCCTCGTGGGTAAGTGCTGAAATGGGCATCTCATCATCCAGAATGCGAAGGCACATTTTCACGTACGACGTATACCGCATATGGGTGTTCTTCGCCAAAACCGTTTGCTTCAGGGACAGCCATTTGTAAGCCAGTTCCGAAACGGACGTCTTTAGTTTGCGATCGTCATTCACTTGAGCTCGCGGTGAGTTAGGGAACTGGGCGGTATAGTCGAATGTGCCGGTCCTGATGGCGTAGCAAATCGAAGTCCTCAACTCTCCAGCTATCTTTCTGTTTTTGGGTGTATCGGGAACGCCAAGACTTTCACGAACCCGCTCCCCCTGGTACATGAACCACAGGCGCAATGAGCCCCCGTGATTCTCTACCCCGGTTGGATATTTAGACATGCCTTTTCCTCGTTGTTAAACGCAGGGCTATTTAAGCAGATTTCTGGCGCGGGATCGCCGGGCGTTGCTTTTCAACCCAGTTATCGACTTCGAAACGGTTGTAGAGGATCGGGGAGTTGTCTTTAGGCTGAAGGTCTCCGGAATAGTGCTTATACTCGCGCCCCTCAAGCCAACTTTTTTCACGGGCCGACTTGATTGCATGCTTTGTCAGCCCGGTTAATGCAATCAGTAGTTCTTCTGATACCCATTTATTGGGCACCAGTTGGATCGTATCGCTCATGGGTTTCTCCAGGCAAAAGAACCCGGCGCAGGGCCGGGCAAAATGGGGGATAACGGAGCAGTGCTTTCGCACCCAATAGCCAGCTCATAACTGCCTATCAGTTGAGTCATTTGAAATTGTGTTCTTGCAAAGCCTCACCGAGGCGAATTAGCCAGCGACCTAATTGCTCCATGGCTTCTTCTTTTGTTTCATGCAGGTCAGAGTGGATACTCATTGAGACCTGGTTGAGATGCGTCATCGGCCGATACTCGAGTTCGACGGGCCAATCGACGATTGTTGAATGTTCCTCTGAGGAGTGACTGATAACGGTATATTTGCTGTAGTCCTCTAGACCGTTAGCATCTCTCTTAAACTCCTCAAGACGAATAGATGTCTTCCCCATAATCTCTCCTCATGCCGCACGCTGGGCGCGCAGCTTCTTCAGGTGTTCTGCTGTTTCTATTTCTTCGGCGATCCGCTCAGCCTGTGTTTTGGTCAGCGGCTCGAATTCGTGTTGAAAGCGGCCCATGCTGGCGATGCAGGTGCGACCGTTGCGGATGTAGTGGATGACTTCGTGGGTAGCGCGGAGGATTTTGCAGGGTACGCCGTGGGGATCGGCATACCAGGTATTAGACTGGATTATCCTGAACATTGGGCACCACCTTAAATTCGATTACCCAGACCCAAGGGTTGTGCTTGAAGCTTTGATCCGGATAGATGCTGTCCCACAACTGGCGGAACCACAGCCATTTATCCATATTGCCGCCGTAAGGCGCAGGATTTGCCGGATAACCTTCTTTTCCCGCGTCGTCATCGCTGACACTGGCTAAGCGCTCAACCCGCACGCCAGTAATCTCCAGCGTTAGGCGACTGGCCCAGCGCGGCATGTGAATCGAAGGAACCCATTTACCATACGGACCGTTACCGTCAGCTGCGTAAAGAAGGGCTGAACAACCAGCAGGCTCTTCATGATCAGGAACCGGGCTGAATGTTTCACGCACCCAGATGCGATCGCCGACGTCACCGTACGGGCAAGAAAACTGCTTTGAGCGCGCTTTAATTCCACGGGCGTCTTCTTGAGACCAGAAATACATTCCGATCTCATTAGCTATGGACGACTCAATAATGCGTCGCAGGCCAAACTCTGGAGTGTCTGACTGGACCTTCACGATCCGCCGCGTCTGCGTCTTCCTCCCATCGAGAATGGCACGCACCATCTCTCCGTTAAAAATCATTCCGCGCTCTTTCACTGGAACCCCCTCTGCTTATTCTTCAGCTCGATGACGGATTGGCACTCTGCGCACGTCTGGCAGCCAGGAACAGCAGCGCGCCGAGGCTCGGGTATTGGTTCTTCGCATTCTTCACAACGCTCAGCTGATACAGCGTTGCGGTTTACTCGGTGAGCGGAAAGGGCAGCGTTACGCTGAAGCTCTTCAATCTCTGCTGCGGTATCGATGATGTCGGCCATTGTCAATGCTCCCGGAACTGTCGGTTAATTCGGTTGAAGGTGAATGCCAGCAATAAAAAAGGCCTAGAGAGCGACCTGGTGATTAGTGCCTTCATGCTTACCCTCTCTTGATATAAGCCACAGGAATGTGTGTGCATTCATATCCAGAAGAAAGGAGTTCTGCGTACACTTTATCGACGATGCGCTTGTCTCGATTGCACTGGTGAGTGCCGCCGCGTTTTGATTTGAAATACATGCCATCTTTCGTAAGCCAGTAGTTATCCAGCAATACCTCAGCACCATTTCGTGGGGTGGTAATGTCGGTCAAAGGGAATGGCTTTATGAATTTTTCCATGCTCATGCTGCACCGCCTTCATTCTTCTCGGCTTCGACAGCCATCTGCTCAAGCCGTAGCGATAACTCGGCGGCCAGCGTCTGGAACTCCTCCTCGGTCGCCACCGGGATCGGCACAAAGCGAATCCCGATGTGTGCGAGGTGGTTGGCGATTTCGAGGCTTTTCCTCAAATCAACTGGTGATGCTCTGTTCATGCCGCACCGCCAGCGTGCCGCAGCCAGATGCAGACTGCGCCATCTTCCGTGTCGTGAATTGAACCGACAAACCAACCACCACCGGCGGGTGTTTCTGGTTGCCACGATGAAATGTCATAGCCGTCAACATCGGTGTCGACATCACCCTCATCGCGGTAAATCACTTTCCACTCGAGGCCGTTCTTCTCCAGCCATGCGTTGAACTCAATGGGCGAAATGGACTCGCGTCCATCGCAAAACTCATCGTAAAGCGGGTGAGTCCAGTAACCGTATTGGTCGCGTTCGACGGGTAGGGCTTTAAATTCTGTTGTCATTGTTCGGCTCCAAACCGCCCGTTAAGGCGGCCAGTTTTGACGACGAACTCCAGGAGACTAACTCCAAGAGCTTCTATTTTCTTGTGATGCTTGTTGATGATGGGAGGCACCGTTTCGTTCCAGTTAGGCTTTGGCTTCTTGCGCATGGCCTGCTGGATTTCCTCGGTGCAGCGACGGCAGGCGGCGCGTATGGCGTTGCCTGTTTCTGGCGTCATGCGGCCTCCCGGCGGGCGAGAAGTTTCACCCCGAAAGCCATCAGCTCGTCCCGGTCCACAGTTGCGAAGTGGCAGTGTGTACGCGGGTACGGTCGCCATATGATGAGCATCGACCCTTTGTTATTTCCAGATACTGGCTTACCGGTGACCGGGTTGATAAATGCCAGCCGCCCGGAGATGATGAAGCGAACCTCGCTGGCGGTCTGGATAGCCTCTTTGAACCAGCCAACCGAAGTGTCTGCCGGTACCAGCATGACCGTGCCGATCTGATTGGCGCTCTCGGCAGCGGCCTTCTTAACGAACGGTGTGATGTCGCTGTAGGGCGGGTTCAGCCAGACGTAGCCTGGAACATTCAGGTAATCAGCCCATGGCGTTTCCAGTGTGTTCTGCTCGGCAGTGATGAACTTCCGGCACAGAGCGTTATGCGGCGCTGCGGCGGCATCCAGTTGGAAGCAAAACTCAGCATCAAGGGAAACGAAGATGGCTGGTGGAGTGCGCCAGAGGTCACGCTGGTCGAGCGGTGTTTTACTTCCGCCATAATCACCATTCAACTTCTCTGCTGGCAGCGCTGCGGCGATGCGCTCGCCAATCCAGCGCATGACCGGAACTGCCATGCTATTTCCGATGGCTTTATAGCGTGGCCCGTCCGGGCATTCATCAGCATCCTTCCCGCGCCAGCCGATCAGGGTGTGATTATCAGGAAAGCCCTGAAGGCGCTCGCACTCTATCGGTGTTAGGCGGCGAACCTGCATTCCGTACTGAACGACGTCAGCGGATGAGCGAGAATCCTGAGTGAAAGCCACATCTTCCTGATAACCTTTGCCCTGAGGGCCAGCTGCATCGTGACGACCGATAGAAGCATGTTGGATGCAGATGGCAGGGGGTTGGCCGCTGTTAGCATGGCTTTTATCGTGGTTGCCTGCGCGAATCGTTGGTGACAGATCTGACGTCACATCAGCTCCATTATCTTTGTAGCTAAATGCAATGCAGGCGTTTTCTTGCCCGTTGTTGCGCCCGAGTGTGTGCGCAAGTTCTCGGTTAATGTCTGGATCTTGAGTTCCATGAACGACATAAGTTTCCAAATCCTCGGCAGTGCTGTCGTTTTCTTTTGCAAGAAGAGTTCGGGAAACATCAGAGTAAGAATCTGATACGAGCCCGGAACCGCGCTGGCTGAACAATTCCTGATTACTGGCGCCGATTCCGCCAATATTGTTGGACTGATTTAGGGTTGGGTGAGGGTTTGCTGGGTTATCCCAGTGACTACCGACTTTAGTGCGCTCTCCAGCATCTCTGGCAATTTCCGGTTGCGATTCTCGGCGCGGCGCAGAATCCCGGCGCACGCTGTCGAGCTCAAAAAGTACCGCTGCGGGATCGAATCCTTTTCGAGCGCTTGCGACAACGAACACACGGCGGCGTCGTTGGGCCACTCCGAAAAATTGAGCATCAAGGACGCGCCAGGCAATAAACCTTTCTGGTCCAGACACACAACCTGCGTGCGTCCATTTTCCCCCTGCTGGCTGCAACTCACTGCTTTCTCCGGCAAGTCCTGCCAGAAAGCACCCGAAGGCATTGTCTTTGCTGCTGAGCACGCCGGGGACGTTTTCCCAGACGATGATTGCTTCTGGCTCACCGCGTTCGCGGCGCTTTGCGTCGATTGCATTGGCTAATTCCACGTAAGAGAGGGTTAACTGGCCTCGGTCGTCAGACAGGCCTTCACGTAAGCCGGCGATGCTGAATGCCTGACAAGGCGTACCGCCGACCAGAACATCAGGCGCTTCGATATCACCAGCGCGCACCGCGTCCGCGATTTTGGTCATGTCGCCGAGGTTTGTTACTTCCGGCCAGTGATGGGCGAGAACTGCTGAAGGGAAGGGTTCGATTTCAGAGAACCAGGCAGGTTTCCAGCCGAGAGGTTCCCACGCTTTGCTGGCAGCTTCGATACCGCTGCACACGCTTCCGTATTTCATGCCGCCTCCTGCCTTTCCCGATATTCCTCAGCGAGCCGCTGCGCCTTTAATGGATTGCGGACCACTTCATCCCATGGCATTAGCCAGCCGTTACCAATGAAGGGAAGGCACAGAGTGCCAACCCTGATGTCGTCGTGAGCGCGAGTCATAGGATGGACTCCATTTCGTCGATGTAGAGGCCCTGAGCAATCAGGCGGCGACGGCGGGCGGCGCGAGCAATGCACTCCTGCCGCCTGCCTTCCTGCGATTGCTCAATGGCGCGCCGGGTAAATAGCCGCGATTTACCCTGTGGAGTTACGACCTTTGGCTTCGTGACCAGGTCGAAAGCGCGGTCGCAGATGCCGTCATCGTTGAGCCATTTTTCCGATTCAACTATCTGCGCTATCTGTCCTGATCCGCGGGTAATGCCGTTGGCAACCCGGTTAAACTCGATGAGCGTTACGCCAAACTTCTCGGCGATTTCGCTGCCCGTTACCGGGCGGCCGCGCGTCTGAATCATCCAGATAACGCGCTCACGGAGGCCCGAGAATTGCCCGGTTCGCCCGGGCCTGCGGTAAAATGGTGTGCGTTTCATGCTGCACGCTCTGTGATTTTCAGAATTTCCGATTCCAGATCTGCAAGGAAGCTCTTAACCTCAGACTCGATTTCGCGCGCCAGCTCTTCATCGAAATGAATGCGCTTTTTGAAATAGGCGAGGTCAGGCGGCAGGCGATCATCGAAACTAACGAAATCACACCATTTCCGCCCGGTGCACATCATCTGCGCATGCATTTGCAGCATGTACTGGCGCTTTGGCTCGCCAGTTTTCAGCGTTTCAAGATGGGTCCAGGTGTTGGGGCATTTGATTTCGATAAGCCCGTCGTCGTTAACAAGTCCGTCCGGGCTGGCTGCGAATCCAGGTATGGTTGGGTGATCGATGAGTCCAACTTCAGTGATTTCCGCATCGAACTCATTCAGCGCGTACATTTCGCGCGCCACTGGCTCAAGTTCAGTGCCGCGCATCATCGCGGCATTCGAAAACCCTTCCTCCAGCTTCCCGGTCAGCCGTTGGCAAATCAACTCGGCCATGTAGTTCTGGCGGCTGGTGGAGTAGCCCGACTTAGTCCGGGCCATCACATCAGCCAGGCGACTTGCTGTGACCTTGCCGCAGCGCGCAGCGAACCATTCAGGGGTGCGTTGTTCCATCATTCAGCCTCCGCGTCTGCGACATTGACAGGTTCGGCGTTGTCGACAGCAAGACTCATTTCATACATACGTCGCTTCTCAACTGCGCCGATCACCTGCTTCTCTTCAGCGCTCAGCGCCACCCAGAATTCCTGATACTTAACGGTTCCAAGGCGCGCGGCGGACTCACCTTTTGCGATCAGAGCCGGGCGACGGCTATCTGATTCATGGCCCGCATGAACCTCTGCCGCTGTTCCTTCAATAACTCGCTCTGCCTCGTCCTGGTCGAAGATGCCAGCGAAACCAAAGGCCAGACGCGCGCACTGGATCAGCGTCTTGTGGCGAAGCATGCGGGTAGGGTGGGACTGCCATGGCTGAGTGTTGCGCTTACACTCTCCCATGTACTCGGTGACGATAGTCGGGTGCTTACGGTCTTTGCGGTAAATCTTGCAGGTGCACGCGCCTTCCTCCTTGTCGTAAGAGAACTCCATGCCGTCAAACTGAGGATGCTCGTTGATAATGCGAGCCCATCCATCAACGCCGACGACCGGGACAATCCCGCCTTTATCTGGGAATGCGTAAATCTCTTTGGTCCATGGGTTCAGGCCATACTGGTTGGCGACGATCAGTAGGGCTGTAAACTGCTCGTCCGTGACGTTGCCACCTTTGAACGCTGTATTCTTCAGCGTATTCATCAGGTCTGTACCGGCATCCATGCCGAGGCGTGCGGCCAGTTTCCCGGCCATGGTGGAAAGTGCAGTACTCATTGTTAAATCCCTCAAAAATTAAAACGGGCAGGATGGATGAAGGCGATCCCACTCTTCTTCTGCGCGGTCATAGCAAAGGCGAGTGATATAGTCGTTGTAATGCTCAAGTGCTTTGTCACCGGTTAACGCCAAAGTGGCTGCTGCTGGAAGGAAGAGGGAGCGCATTGAAAGTGGGTCTTTCGGGAACATGGCGATCAGTTCTTTCGCCCGGTCGTCGATCCACTTCTCTTTCTCGTCGGTGAGCTGCTCCTCAACCCAGCGCCGATCTTCAATGCGGTCGTAAGTGAGGTATGCGTTCATGGCTGAACTCCTGAAATTTGGATGTGCAGATCCCGCCCGCATTGAGCCAGGCCGATCGGTTGAATAGGGTGGTTAATATCAGTGAACCATCGGCTCGCCGCGCTCATTCAGCAGCACAACGACGGAATC
>ERZ1673752.1318-NODE-1318-length-35255-cov-8.487159_pt1 | contig 35255 bp, 20 predicted proteins | sample MGYA00580195_ERZ1673752 | MGnify/ENA primary metagenome ERZ1673752 (study PRJEB41218, sample SAMN15661744) | gut metagenome | host: Homo sapiens | place: Canada: London | collected 2015-08-20/2019-03-30 | study: EMG produced TPA metagenomics assembly of...
AGGCCCGAATTCCGAAAGCAACGCAGCAGATCGCCTTCGTGCAACAGTCTCCTCATAGGTGGAAGGTTTAAGGAGGTGCTTAGAGATACCTTTTTTGTCCTGAATAAAATGATCCGACTCACAAGAGATTGAATAAAACCGGAGAGGACAGACTAATCCCTACCCCTAGTCACGGCTCGCAAAGCCGATGACTAGGGGATTGTAAGGTAATCCCCAGGAATACTTTACCTAGAGGGCTTCTCTACCCCTTAATCGAGCTCCTTACTTACTTGGAATGACGAGCAGGCAAATGATGTAGGCGAGTAGGCCTGATCCTCCCATTAGGGAGAAGAGCACCCATAAGAGACGTACTAGCGAAGAGTCGATATTAAAATACTCTGCAATGCCTCCACATACGCCTCCGACCATTCGGTCGTTACTGCTTCTGTACAATTTCTTTTCCATAATACTTAGTCTATTAAATGAATAGCTGTCTTTAGCAAAGGTACCTATAAAAAAGTTACGAAAGTGACAGTTGCACAAAGTGGGGCGTCTTCGTGCAACCGTCTCCTAATTGTATATCAGGTATTTGTGTCGATGCTATATGGGTAATATGAGATCCTGATTACGGGAAGCGTCACTATTCGTTGCCAATAGCTAGCTCTATAATTGGTGAGATCAACTCTGGCTTCTCTTGTTTATCTCTGAAGATATATCTACCTTTGCACAGATTTAGAATATATGCGCCATAGATTATAGAATTATGATACAGCAGAACTTTATTAAGCTCTACGAGGAAAAGTATAAAGAGTATTGGGTGCTTCCCGCTTTTTCCAATTATGAAGAGGGGGTTACCTATAGTTTTGCACAAGTGGCCCAGTGGGTGGCACGTGTGCATCTGATTTTGGAGCATAACGAGATAAAACGGGGCGACAAAGTGGCTCTTATAGGTAAGGACTGTGCCGAGTGGTGTATGACATGGATGGGCATTGTCACCTATGGGGCGGTGGTGGTTCCTATTTTGCCAGAGTTTCATCAGGATGACATCCTTCATATCATAGAGCACAGTGATAGCCAGCTGCTCTTTGTGGGTAAGGAGCATGAGCGGTTACTGAGCCTTGAGACACTTCCGGAGGTAAGGGGTGCCTTTAGGATTAAGGATCTACAGACGATAGCTGAGCTTTCACGTACGGAGTTGGCAAAGGGTACGGATGTGTCATCGCTATTCAGTGCCAAGTATCCCGATGGCTTCACACGGGAGGATGTGAAGTACCCTGAGATCGGCAATGACGAAATGGTCTTGATCAGCTACACCTCCGGTACTTCTGGCTTTAGCAAAGGGGTGATGGCGACGGCGAATAACTTGATTGCCAATGTGCAATTTGGGCAAGATGCCAAACTTCAATTCCGTGGCGACGACTTGCTCTGCTTTCTTCCCAATGCCCACGCCTATAGCTGTGCTTTCAACTTCCTTTTGCCACAGGCACAGGGTACGCATGTCTATATCCTTGGCTCGAAGCCTACGCCACGTATTCTCTTGAAAGCTCTTCAGGATATTCGCCCAAAGCTGGTGATTTCGGTACCGCTAATTCTAGAAAAGATCTATAAGAATGTCCTCGCTAAGAAGCTGAAAGATAAATGGCTCTCACTGGCTCTGAAGCTACCCATCGTGAAGGGGGTGGTGCATAAGAAGATACGCAAAACCCTGATTGATACCTTTGGGGGCAATGTAAATGAGGTGATTATCGGTGGGGCGGCACTCAATCCAGAGGTGGAGGCGTTTTTGATGAAGATCGGCTTCCCCATCACGGTCGGCTATGGCATGACGGAGTGCTCCCCTATCATCTCGTATACGGGGAACCGACAGTTTTTACATCACTCCGCAGGGCGTATTCTCCATAAGATAGAGGAAGTGCGTATTGATGGTGCCCAATCTATTGAGGGCAAAATGGTAGGCGAGGTGCAGGTAAGGGGCGAGAATGTCTGCCTCGGTTACTACAAAAACCCGCAGGCGACGGCCGATCTCTTTACAGAAGATGGCTGGATGCGGACTGGCGACCTAGGTTATATAGAGCAGGATACAATATTCCTCCGCGGCCGCTCTAAGGCAATGCTACTCGGTTCCAACGGTCAGAACATCTACCCGGAGGAGATTGAAGCGAAGCTGGCTATGCTCCCCTATGTGAATGATGCTATATTGGTGCAGCGTGACAAGCGACTAGTGGCACTACTGTCGGTAGATAGAGCAGCGCTGGAAAAGGATGGGCATGCTACCGAAGAGGCGATAAAAGCGATTTTGGATGATCAGCGAAAGCAGGTCAATACTCAGATCGCTAGTTACGCACAGATCGCTGCTATGGAGATGATTGATGGGGAGTTTGAAAAGACCCCTAAGCAGAGTATCAAGCGATACCTCTACCACTAACAAGACCTTTGTACAAAGAGGAGCCATCAATTTGAGGGATCCTTATCGGACAGGTCGGACGAGTCAGACAGGTCGGACGGATCGGAGCAATGAGCGGATTTTTGGTTTGGCCTTTCTGAACTGTCCGATTCGTCTGATAAATTGCCGTGCGACATTCTCTTTTTGTGTCAGTCTTAGGTGACAGATTTGGCACGTTGGGAGGGTTGGCACATAGGTTGCTCTTATCTTGTCAGAAATAATTAAATAAAATACTGATTAAGATTATGGGAAAGATAATAGGAATAGACTTAGGAACTACTAATTCAGTAGTGGCCGTCCTCGAAGGCAATGAGCCAGTGGTGATTGCTAATAGCGAGGGCAAGCGTACCACCCCTAGTGTGGTGGCTTTTGTGGAGAATGGCGAGCGTAAAGTGGGTGACCCTGCAAAGCGTCAGGCCATTACCAATCCACAGCATACTGTTTACTCTATCAAGAGGTTTATGGGTGAGCGTTACTCTGCCGTGAAGGATGAGGCACACCGCCTACCTTATAAGTTGGTAGAGGGGGAGAATGACACCCCACGTGTAGATATTGATGGTCGTCACTACACTCCACAGGAGATTTCGGCTATCATTCTGCAGAAGATGAAGAAGACGGCCGAGGATTATCTCGGTGCAGAGGTAACTGATGCGGTGATCACCGTGCCAGCATACTTTAGCGATGCTCAGCGCCAAGCTACTAAGGAGGCGGGTGAGATCGCAGGGCTCAAGGTACAGCGTATCGTGAATGAGCCTACTGCTGCGGCTCTTGCCTACGGACTAGATAAGAGCCATAAGGATATGAAGATTGCGGTATTTGATCTTGGTGGTGGTACCTTTGATATCTCTATCCTAGAGCTTGGTGATGGTGTCTTTGAGGTGCTTTCTACCAATGGTGATACTCACCTCGGAGGTGACGACTTTGACCACGTGATCATTGATTGGCTGGCTGAGGAGTTTAAGAACGACGAAGGGGTAGACCTACGTAAGGATCCTATGGCACTACAGCGTCTGAAGGAGGCAGCTGAGAAGGCCAAGATTGAGCTCTCAAGCAGTACTTCTACCGAGATCAATCTGCCATATATTATGCCAGTAGATGGTGTACCAAAGCACTTGGTTCGCACCCTCTCAAGGGCTAAGTTTGAGCAACTCAGTGACCGATACATCCAGGCTTGTCGTGGTCCGGTAGCACAAGCATTGAAGGATGCTGGCTTGGCACCTAGCGATGTTGATGAGGTGATCCTAGTAGGTGGTTCTACCCGTATCCCTGCGGTACAGGAGATGGTGGCTAAAATCTTTGGTCGCGAGCCTTCGAAGGGTGTGAATCCTGATGAGGTAGTAGCTCTAGGTGCTGCTATTCAGGGTGGTGTATTGAGTGGTGATGTAAAGGATGTATTGCTACTTGATGTGACTCCTCTATCTCTTGGTATCGAGACGATGGGTGGTGTGATGACCAAGCTGATTGATGCTAATACCACTATCCCTACCAAGAAGTCGCAGATCTTTACCACTGCTGCCGATAACCAGCCTAGCGTGGAGATCCACGTGCTACAGGGTGAGCGTCCAATGGCAAAGGATAATAAGAGCCTGGGTAAGTTCAACCTTGATGGCATCCCAGCAGCGATGAGAGGGGTACCACAGATTGAGGTGACCTTTGATATTGATGCCAATGGTATCGTGAATGTTTCTGCTAAGGACAAGGGAACGGGTAAGGAGCAGAAGATCCGTATCGAGGCTTCGAGCGGTCTGAGCGATGCTGATATCGAGCGTATGAAGGCAGAGGCAGAGGCCAATGCTGAGGCCGATAAGAAGGAGCGTGAGCGTGTGGATAAGATCAATGAGGCTGATAGCGTGATCTTCCAGACTGAGAAGCAGCTGAAGGAGATTGGCGATAAGATGCCAGCTGATAAGAAGAGCCAGATAGAGGCAGAGCTAGAGAAGCTAAAGGAGGCTCACAAGGCTCAAGATGTGGCAGCTATTGATTCCGCTCTCTCAGGACTCAATGCGATTATGCAACAGATGAGCCAGGAGATGTACGCCAATGCTGGCGCCGATGCGGGAGCACAGCCAGGCCCTGATATGGGAGCTCAAGGTGGTGCCTCTGACCAAGGCACTAAGGGCGATGACCATGTCACTGATGCCGACTTTGAAGAAGTGAAGTAAGCGTATTGAAGACTTACTAGAGGCAATAGGGTGAGCCAAGTTTTTGGCTCACCCTATTTTTATGCATTGCATGGCGGTGAGGGGCATCTACAATCAATGATAATAGTCTCTATAAGCTTTTGGCTGTAATTATGTTGGGAGAGGGTTGCCCGATGTCACTATTTTTAGGTATCTTTGGCAAGGATAGGCAGTTGTGGCTTATCTAGTGATATTGAAATATTTCACAAAACATAAAATAAATAATAGGAATATGCAGAAGTATATTTGCGAGCCATGTGGCTATATCTATGACCCAGAGGTGGGTGACGAAGATGGTGGAATTGCACCAGGTACTCCATTTGAGGACATTCCTGAGGATTGGGTTTGCCCCGTTTGTGGTGCAGAGAAGAGCGACTTCGCTCCTTACAACGAATAAGACTACCCCCCTTTGGTAGGGTAGAAATTGTTTGCTGAACAGCTACATGGTTTATCTATGTGGCTGTTCGCTATTTAGAATGCCACGACAGTCACAATATTAGAAGGACAATGGTTTAAGAATGTGGCGTAAAATGGGTATATTTGTAACTGTGGAAATTATTTACGTTTTAATTATATAAGTATTTGACTTTATGAAAATCAAGAATCTTCTGCTGAGCACACTCTTTGCAGCACTTGTAGTGCTGATGTCGTCGTGTGCAGGCAAGTTAAAGCCACTCGATGCTAGGCAAGTATCAGTTGATCCTCAGCCACTTGTGCTAGTAGGCGGTGAGGTGCCAGCAACCATTAACATCAACTTCCCAACTAAGTGGTTCAATAAGAATGCCGAGGTGAGGGTAACGCCAGTGCTTAAGTATGCTGGTGGTGAAGTGTGGGGAACCACTTATAACTTCCAAGGCGAGAAGGTACGTGGAAATGCCACCACTATCCCTTATGGTATGCCAAAGAGTGTGACCATCCACTCCAACTTTAAGTACAAGCCAGAGATGGCAAAGAGTGATCTCATCCTGATCTTCTCTGCACGCATTCGTGGCAAGGAGGTACAGCTTCCTGATGTTAAGATCGGCGAGGGTGTTGTGGCTACTGAGGCTCTTGCTAGTGCGGCCTTTACCACTCCTGCGATTGCGCCCGACGCTTTCCAGAGAATTATCAAGGAGAAGTACGATGCTGATATCCACTTCCTTATCCAGCAAGCGAATGTGCGTAGCACTGAGCTCAACTCTGCCGATGTGCGTGAGTGGAAAGGGATTGTGGAGAGTGCCAATATCACACCTAACCAAAATGTAGATGTAGAGATTCAGGCCTATGCTTCACCAGATGGTGGTCGCGAGCTCAATGAGAAGCTCTCGGCACAGCGTGAGCGTAACACCACTGCTACCATTGGGCGAGACCTCAAGCGTGCCAAGGTAGAGGTGCCTATGTCAGCACACTATACAGCTCAGGACTGGGAAGGTTTCCAGAAGCTAGTGGAGCAGTCCAATATTCAAGATAAGGAGCTGATCCTATCTGTCCTCTCAATGTACAAGGATCCTGAGACCCGTGAGCGCGAGATTAAGAATATCTCTTCTGTCTTTAGTCAGTTGGCCGATGAGATTTTGCCACAGCTCCGTCGCTCTCGTCTGATTGCTAATATCGAGATCATCGGTAAGAGCAATGAGGAGATCGCAGCACTTTCAAAGAACGAGCCAAGTAAGCTGAATGTAGAGGAGCTCCTTTACTCTGCGACGCTAACGAATGACAAGGCAGAGCAACGTAGGATCTACAATCAGGCAGTGGCTCAATTCCCAGCCGATGCACGTGCCTACAATAACCTTGGTGTGCTAGCCTATGAGAATGGCGATTACGCTACAGCAAGTAGCTACTTCCAAAAGGCTGCAACCAAGGCTCAGCTCCCTGAGGTGAAGATGAATCAAGGGCTATTGCAGCTACTAGATGGCAACCTCGAGGAGGGTGAGACCCTGATCGGGCAGGCTACCAATGTGCCTGAGCTAGGTGAGGCCCTTGGACTGATCTATATACAGAAGGGTAAATATGCTGAGGCTGCCAAGGCACTTTATGATGTAGCAACCAATAATGGTGTATTGGCTCAGATCCTTAATAAGGACTATAATCGTGCCAATCAGCTACTCAATCAGATCGTAGCTAAGGATGCTACCACATACTACCTACAAGCATTGATGGGGGCTCGTACCTCTCAGACCGATGTAATGACTGAGGGTATACGTCAGGCAGTACGCCTACAGCCAAGTATGGCTACTAAGTTCCTCAACGATAGAGAGTTTGCCCGCTATGCTAGCCAGAGCTACTTCCAGAGTGCACTGAAGTAAGCACTTCTCTTTATCAAATAACAAAGCTAGCCAGCTCCCCATATATGGAGAGCTGGCTAGCTTTGTTTTGGTATGCCACATTAGGTGGCTATTCTATTCTTTAGTCGATGGGATGGTAGCGGACGAAAGCCTCAATAGCCTCGTAGCTAGCTAGGCCAAGGTCTTGGTAGAGCTGTGCTGTAGCGCGGTTGCGATCCTCGGAGCGCTGCCAGAATAGGCGCTCATCATCACCTAGGAAAGGAGCACTCTCCATCTGCGACTGATGCTTGAGGATGCTATTCCGCTTGAAGCGAAGCTCCTCGGGACTCATAGGCACTGCCATCTCGATATGGTCAATCTCCCACTCAGCCCACGCACCACGGTACATCCAGATCCACGTATCCTTAAACCACTCTTCGCTCTTTACCTGGTCAATAGCTGCTAGGGCGACATCTAGGCACACCTTGTGAGTACCGTGTGGGTCGGCAAGGTCACCCGCCACAAAGATTTGGTGAGGCTTCACCTCGCGAAGCAATTGGATCACGATATCCACGTCGGTCTGAGTCGGTGGGTTCTTTTTGATGCCTCCGGTCTCATAAAATGGCAAGTTGAGGAAATGTACATGGTCCTCCTTAACTCCAATAAAGCGGTCGGCCGTAAGAGCCTCCTCTACACGGATCGTTCCTTTCATAAAGCGTACCTCAGGTGTCTCAATAGAGCCCTCCTCCTTTTCGTATAGCAAGAAGTGTCGGAGTTCCTCGGCATGCTGGTGGAGCTTGCTATCAGCCATTCCCAAGTGCTCTGCGGTATTGCGAAGGAAAGAGAGATAGCGGATCACCTCCTCATCACCCACGGCGATATTGCCCGAGGTTTGGTAGGCTACATGCACATCATGCCCCTGCACCACCAAGCGACGGAAGGTACCTCCCATAGAGATCACATCGTCATCGGGGTGTGGGCTAAAAATAAGCACCCGCTTCTTAGCCGGCAAGGCACGCTCAGGCCTATTAGAGTCATCGGCATTGGGTTTGCCCCCTGGCCAACCGGTGATGGTGTGCTGGATATCATTAAACACCTTGATATTGGCATCATAGGCAGAGCCATAGACCGTAAGCAGCTCTCCCAGTTGATGGTCGGAATAATCTTGATTGGTCAGCTTCAGGATAGGCTTATTGACCTTCTGGCAAAGCCATACAATGGCACGACGAACCAGCTTAGGCGTCCACTCAATAGAGGTGACCCTCCAAGGGTGATTGATACGAGTGAGCAGACTGGCCGCCTGTAGGTCGGTGTAGACTCTTACGTGGCTGTGAGATTGGAAGTAAGAAGCAGGCAAGCTCTCCGTCATGGGCTCCTCCACTGCCTTGGCGATCACCTCGGCCTTGGCCTCGCCCCATGCGAGAAGGATTATCTTACGTGCTTCACTCAAGTTCTTTAGACCGATAGTCACCGCTGTAGGAGGTACATTCTCTTTAGTATTAAAGGTGCTAATGGCCTCCTGAACCGAGGTGCTATCCAGTACCGACAAGTGCGTACCCTGCGACCAGATAGAGCCAGGAGAGTTGACCCCAACCGATCCTCTACGGCCCAACCCAGTGATAAGGAGGTCAATGCCCCCTAGCTGGTGAATACAGTCGTCAAACTCCTCAATGGCACGACCCACATCCTCCTTGGAGAGCTGGCTATCCAAGCCATGAAGATGCTCATCGGGAATACCCACATGTGTGGCGAAGTGCTCTTTGATCTGTGCTAGTACGCCTGTGTCTTTATTGGGAAGGGGTACAAATTCGTACATAGGGAATAGGTGTACATTCTCAAAAGAGATGCCCTCTTTTTCCCGCATCTGTATCAGTGCCTTGTAGATGGGCTCAGGACTAGTCCCAGCCGAAAGCATAATGGTGTAGGGCTGGTTGCCTTTGGCCTTTATATCTTTGCAGATGGTTCGGGCGATGCTCTCCGCCGCCTCCTCTGGGGTGGGCGATATGGTTACCGGCATACGCTCGAAGCTAGTCAGAATCCCCTCTTCATACGCATTGGAGGGTCGGTACAATCTTTCTTCTACCTGAGTGAGTGCAATCTGATTGCTCAATCCAAATCTCATAATCATCTCTATTTATTGTGCAAGCTTGATAGTTATTATTATATGACGACAAGATACTTAATATTTTTCTAAAGGCAAATGAATTAGCGATAAACTTCGGGGGTTATGCATTGTAGAAGCCTTCTCTAGGGGGTCATCTTACAGAATTTCCACCCGCAAAATAAGGCAAAAACAGACGAAAAAGGGGGCGCAAAGACCCTCTTATCAACCGACTAGAATTCAATACTATACAAAAGCGTTTATCGAGATGCAACTAAGCAATCGGTTAGTTGCATCTCGGCAAATGCTTAGTTGCAACTCGCCGATTGCTTAGTTGCATCTCAACTTTTGCTCTACTTGTATGAGACTGTTGCACGAAGGCGATCTGCTTCGTTGCTTTCGGAATTCGGTCTAGGTCACGTACGCGAGTACGCTCCCTTCGCCCTCATCCTCAGCGCCTTGCATCTCATCCTTCGTGCAAAGTCTCAGCACATTTTAGTAAATGTGCGAGAATGGCACTTCGTGCAACATTCTCTGTATAGAGGTTTTATGGAGATCCCAAGACTGCGTAGCCCCTACCTTCGCTCCAATACAATGAGAGCCATAAGGCTATTGCCCTATGGCTCTCATATTAAAAATAGACTGGCTCAAGAATCAGAATGCCGATACCCAACGAACATAAGCAAAGTCCATAGGGTGAGCCATTAGCTGGTGCGTAGGAGAGATGCGGATGGCGATCTTCCGGGTACCAGGGTTATTGATCATCTTTCTTAGCTTGTAAGTGCGTCGACTACCTTCACTGCTCTCTAGGGTAAAGGCATAGTTATCTACAAGCTCTGTCATCATATTATCGGCATTGAATTCAGAGATGACTAGCTCTACCTTGAGGTCAGTGGAGAGCTGATGTAGGTCGAGCACCACTTGCAACTCCATCTCTTCGCCCACTTCAAAGCTACGACTACTGAGGTCCTTGGTGCTCTTCACCTCTATTACCTCCAATTGATCCCATGTATTGGCTACACTTTGTTTCCACTCCACCAGAGTATTGACTGCCGCATAGTTGTTTTCCGCAAGCATTGCTGAGCGTGTAGCAAGTGGCTGGTAGAATCGACTGATATAGTCATTAATCATCCGTCGCATCGTGAAGCGAGGGAGGATCTCCGCCATAGAAGTCTTGATCATCTTCACCCAACCGGTAGAGTACTCCTTACCATCACTACGATCGTAGTATAGCGGGATGATCTCATCCTCAAGGGTCTTGTAAATCGTCACGGCATCTAGCTTATCCTGCTGCCCCTGATCGGTATAGGTGCGTTTGTCGGTCAGTGCCCAACCGCCTCCAGGCACAAATCCCTCATACCACCAACCATCGAGTACTGAGAAGTTGAGCACTCCATTCATCAGCGCCTTCATGCCCGACGTTCCCGACGCCTCTAATGGACGTGTAGGGGTGTTGAGCCATACATCCACACCAGCGATCAATCGGCGAGCTACGCGGATATCATAATTCTCTAGGAATAGGATCTTGCCGTGGAATTGTGGCATCTTAGAGATCTCGATGATGCTCTTGATAAGCCCCTGGCCACCACCATCGGCAGGGTGCGCCTTACCGGTATAGATAAACTGGATGGGGCGCTCACTGTTATTGACAATCTGTGCCAAGCGATCGAGGTCGGTAAAGAGCAGATGGGCACGCTTGTAGGTGGCAAATCGGCGTCCGAAACCGATGAGAAGGGCATCGGGATTCAGGGCATCGAGCACCTCGTAGGTAAAGGAGGGGTCGTTATTACTCTTGGAGAGACTTGCCTTGTAGCTCGCCCTGAGATGGCGAATAAGTCGGCATTTCATCTCTTTACGCATCTCCCATATTTCGCTGTCTGGCACCTCTTTGATCTTCTTGAGAATGTCAGGATTATCCTGATCATCAAGTATATTCTCCGAGATATATTTCTTGTAGAAAGGGATCCACTCCACAGCGGTCCACGAAGGGAAGTGCACCCCATTGGTCACATATCCCACATGTAGCTCGCTAGGGAAGTAGCCCTTCCACACAGGGGCAAACATCCGCTGCGACACCTTGCCGTGAAGCCAGCTAACACCATTGGCCTCCTGAGCCGTATTGAGTGCCAAGACACTCATAGAGAACTTCTCGTCGGAGCCAGGGTTTTCACGACCAAGGTCAATCAACTCATCAAACGAAATCCCTAGCTTCGCGGCATAGTGACCCATATACTTATCGAAAAGGCCCTTGTCGAAGTAGTCGTGACCAGCAGGCACAGGCGTGTGCACTGTATAGAGCCCCGAAGAGCGAACGATCTCCAGAGCGTGATCAAAGTCCATACCACTCTGGGTGAGCTGTGCCATACGCTCAATATTGATGAAGGCAGCATGCCCCTCATTGCAGTGGTATACTTGCTTCTTGATGCCTAGTTTCTCTAGTAGCATAATGCCTCCGATACCCAGCAGATACTCCTGCTTCATACGGTTTTCCCAATCGCCACCGTAGAGCTGGCTAGTAATTCCCTTATCCCAATCACTATTCTTAGGGTGGAAGGTATCCATCAAGTAGAGCGGGATACGCCCTACATCTACTCGCCACACATTGCAGTAAACGGTATGATCTCTAAAGGGGACCTCTAAAGTCATCGGTAAACCCTGCTCATCGGTCACTTGGCTTACTGGGATATTATTGAAGTCATTCTGCTTATATTGGGCAATCTGATCACCATCGGCCGAGATGACTTGGTCAAAGTAGCCATACTTGTATAGGAAGCCTACGCCCACCATGTCTATGCGAGAGTCGCTAGCCTCCTTGAGGTAGTCGCCTGCCAGTACACCAAGACCGCCAGAGTAGATCTTCAGCACATTGCTGAGCCCATATTCCATACTGAAGTAGGCCACACTAGGGACATCGCTACGCATAGGTGCCGCAAGGTATTCCTGGAAGTGCTCATAGGCCTTGTCGAGACGAGCCATAAACTCCTCATTCTGTAGCAATTCCTCTTGCTTTGCACTGCTCAGCCCATTGAGGATCTCAATAGGATTGGCCTGAACAGCCTCCCATTTCTCCTCATCTATCTCGGCAAATAGCTTCCTTACCTCTCTTCTCCAAACCCACCAGATATTGCGGGATAGCTCCTCTAGCTTCGCTAAGTTCTTTGGCAGCTTGGAGTGAGTGTACACTTCATTCCATACCGCCTCATTACAGTTCTTATTACGAATCATAATTATTCAAACCTAATATATTTTCTTAATTACCTATGCAAAGATACTCAAATAATTATACACTAGTGCCCCCTCCTCCTATCGCTTTCAATAGGAGGAGGGGGCTCTGCTAAAAGTCTCTTATCAGATAAGGGCTTCCGAATCTTTATTTGTAGAGGTAGCGCTTGATACTCTGCTTAGGCGTCTTCTCAAAGTCACCCTCCAGCACCTCAAAGCTAGAGATTTGGGCAAAGGAGGCAAGGCTCTCATTGAGTTGCTTGCGATTACTTTCGAGTAGCTCTTCCACCTTCTTATCGTTCTTATAGCCCGCCTTTTCGAGTGCCTTTCGGTCGATGGTCACAATCGCCACATTCCGTTTGCCCTCTCGCTGTACCACCACTGCTTCATTCATAAAGGGGAGCATCGCTATCTTCGCCTCTATCTCCTCAGGGTAAATGTTCTGCCCATTAGGGCCTAGGAGCATCGCCTTGGAGCGACCTCTCAAAAAGACGCTGCCATCCTTGGCAATATAGCCTAGGTCGCCTGTCTTCATCCAGCCATCCTCCGTAAAGAGCTCGGCAGTTGCTTGTGGGTTTTTGTAGTATCCGAGGCATACATTCTCCCCCTTCACTTGGATCTCACCCACCATCTGCCCCTCAATCTCTTGGGCATCGGCTACACGTAGCTTCTCTATCATCTTTAGCTCCTTACCACAAGAGCCAGAGACATAGTTTTTATACTGAGCATAGGAGACCAGTGGCGCACACTCCGTCATGCCGTAGCCAACGGTGTAGGGAAACTTAATACGGTCGAGGAACTGAGCCACCTCGGCATTGAGAGCTGCCCCACCAATGATGATCTCACCTAGATTGCCCCCTAGTGCCTGGATCAATCCCTCTCTAAACTTCTTGTATACCGAGTTGCGGAGGATAGGTGTCTTAAGTGCCAGCCGTACCGAAGTCTCCTTGAGCTTAGGCGTCACCACGCTCTTGTAGATCTTCTCCAATACGAGTGGCACGGAGAGGATCAGTCGAGGTTGCACCTCCTTAAGCGCTTTGAGGAGAATGGTAGGGGTAGGCTTTTGACCAAGGATATAGACGTGTGCACCCGAAAGCAAGGGGAGTAGGAAGTTGAATGCACAGCTATAGGCGTGGGCGTTGGGGAGGAAGCAGAGAAGGCGATCACCGCGGCTCTGCATCTTTTCCGTCACTGCATAGGTCATATTGGCTGCTAGGTTGTTGGCAGTAGTCATCACTCCTTTGCTAAAGCCCGATGTGCCAGAGGTATAACTAATGAGTACAACCTCTTCATTGCTCACCTCGGGGAATTTTACATCCTCCCGAGTAAAGTCATTGGGGTATCGCTCCTTGAATAGAGCATCGATATTGTGTGCCTTAGTTGGGTCGTTGGAGAGTAGTCCTAGGAGTGGCTCCATACTTTTAATCCTATAAAGCCCCAATACATTAGGGAGCAGTGCCCCCTCTAGGTGCTTCTCGTGCTCTGGCCCCACGAATACAAACTTAGAGTCACTATGCTCAATGAGGTGTAGCAAGTCGGCCTTAGGGAAGTCGGGCAGTATAGGTACCACCACCGCCCCATAGGTAACGATGCCCATCCATACCATACACCACTCGGCACAATCCTTACCAATAAGGGTCACCTTATCGCCCTTCTTGATGCCATTCTGCTCCAAGATAAGGTGTACACGTGCTGCCCACCGTGCGACATCTGCCACAGTATAGGTTCGCCCCTCCTCATAATTGGTAAAGGCAGGAAGCGCCCAATTCTCCTTCAGTACCCCCTCATATAGCTTTACAAAGTTCTCCTTAATCATAATCCTCGTGGTCTAATGTTAATATTCATTACAAACATACAGATTCTACCGTAAACTACCAACTAAAGCGGAAATAAACCTGCCAATACGAGCTAATGTGTAATTAAACTTCTAGTGAATTGGATCTTGTAACTTTCTTGTATAGGAGTTTGGAATGTCAATAGATTATTCGTAACTTTGTAGCACGAGAACCCGCCAAGCCTCTCAACGATGCTCAAATGTGCGGGTCTTTTTTTATACTATGACAAAAAGAATTCCGTTTGTAAAAACATACGCTACCCCTAAGGAGTTAGTACAGTTGCTCAAAGCAAGAGGCATGAAAATAACTGATGAAGGAAAGGCTGAACACTACCTTGCTCACATCGGTTACTACCGCCTATCTGCATATATGCACCCTTTAATTTCCACCCCTAAGGAACAAAAACTATTTAAGCAAGGTGTTACCTTTGACAAGGTAATGATGCTGTATAAGTTTGACAAGAAGTTACGACTGCTCCTCTTCAATGAAATTGAAAAAATAGAGATTGCGGTGCGTTGTGCAATCGTAAATTTTGGAACAAAAATATTAGACGATCCATTCTGGATGACGAACGGACGTTATTTCTCAGATCCTAGTAGATTCAGACGCACTAAACACCTAATTGAAGATGAGTTAAACCATACTAAAGAGGATTTCATCCATCATTTCAAGAAAAGCTATATCAATCAGTACCCACCATCTTGGATACTGGCTGAGATACTACCATTTGGAGTAGTCACCAACATTTATTCCAACATTAAGAATAAAAGGATTAAGAAATCCATTGCTCAGTCATTTGGACTGCAAATTTCTCCATTCGAATCTTGGCTTACTATTGTTGCAGTAACACGAAACTCTTGCTGTCATCATGCTCGTATTTGGAATCGCGTATTCTCCATTCGTGCTACTATGCCAATCAGAATAAACCGTCCTTGGATTACATTGCCAACTGATCCATTAAAGGTATACTTTGACCTGTGCATTATCAAGTATTTCCTTGATGTCATATCGCCAAATAACGACATGCTCCACAAAATGAATCATCTTTTTGCTACATTTCCAGAGATAGACAAGGTTGCACTTGGCTTTCCAAAGGGATGGGAGAATGAACCATTATGGAAATAATCCATTTAGCTTTTACATTGCCACTTTTCACCATAATGGCAATTGATTATCAAAGATTATGAAGAGAAACAATATATATAAGATGTTTGGGAGTATCCTTGCGGTACTTCTTTGTTGCCCCGTTGTAAAAGCGGGCACCCCACCAACGATGATCAAGGATCCTGCTCGTTCTGTTGCGGCCTATGCTTATGCCGATAGCGTGATGCAGGGGATGACGGATGAGCAGCTTCTAGCTCAGCTGATTATGCCAATGGTCTACCCCAAAGAGGGACAAAAAGCCCTAGAGGAGTGGGACCACCTAGTGGCACGTGGCTTCGGGGGCGTCCTTTGGCAAAAAGGGACGCCCGAGCGACAGCTCTTCCTCACCAATTGCATGCGACAGAGAGCCACGATCCCGATGCTGGTGGCGATGGATGGCGAGTGGGGACTCTCGATGCGTCTTTCTGGCACTATCCGATGGCCTCGAAACATTGTGCTGGGGGCCACCAACAACCTCTCCACTGCCTTTGAGTATGGTAGAGCCACAGCAGAGGAGGCGAAGCGGATGGGTATTCAGGTCAATTTCGCCCCTGTCGCCGACGTCAATAACAACCCCCTCAATCCAGTCATCGGTACCCGTAGCTTTGGCTCCGACCCTCAGCAGGTAGCGAAGCTGGTACTAGCTTATGGTCAAGGGCTAGAGAGCCTAGGAGTGCTGGCGGTAGCGAAGCACTTCCCCGGTCACGGTGATACCAAGGTCGATTCCCACAAAGCTTTACCCGTGATATCGCACGACCGAGCACGGCTAGAGGAGGTAGAGCTCTACCCCTTCACCCAATTTATCCAGAAGGGCTTAGGGGGTATTATGACAGGACACCTCACTGTTCCCGCACTAGATAGCAGCCGAAAAGCGGCCAGTGTAAGCCACGCCATCACCACCGAACTACTGCAGGAGCAACTCGGCTTCGAGGGGCTCATCTTCACCGATGGGCTAGCGATGCAAGGGGTGATAGACAATGTAGGCAAAGGCTCTGTCGCTGTCGCCACTTTCAAGGCTGGCAATGATATTCTATTGGCACCACCCTCACCCCAAAAGGCATTAGCAGAGCTGCTCACCGCACTAAAAGCGGGAGAGATAGACCGCAGTGAGGTGCTACGTCGTTGCCGAAAAGTACTTGCGTGGAAACATCTCCTTGGGGCAACTAATCGGGCGCTACTGCCAACCACCGCCCTCTCTGCCGACCTTAATAATGAGCAGAGCAAGGCACTTCACACTAGAATCTACGAGGAGAGTGTCACCCTACTGAAGAATAATGAGTCACTCCTTCCATTCGCTGGAAAAAGTGAGATAGCCCTCCTGCGTTATGGAGATTCTAGGACCCCTCAGCTCCTACAAGTACTCCGCAATGGTGGCACAGTTAGCAGCTACGGCATTGGCGTGAAGGCAGGTAGTAAGGAGCGACAGGCGACCTACCAAAAGCTTCACAAAAGCCCTGTGGTACTAGTCGCTATCACCTCCGAAAGGGCACGGCCCGATGCTGGGCTCCTTCAATTGGCACGCGATAGGTCGGTAGTCTTGCTTTTCCTCACCAATCCCTACACCGCACTGCACTTCAAGGATGTGATCACCGAGGCAAAGGCGGTGGTGATGGGCTACGATAGTAGTGTCAATGCCCAGACAGCCGTCGGACGTGCCTTACTCGGTCAGCTTCCCATGAGTGGGGTGCTACCAGTTGACCTACCCCCACTTTTCAAGGCGGGAGCAGGCATTCCTCTAGAGCGAAAAGGGCTCACCTTCGCCAAGCCCGAGGCCGTGGGTCTCAATAGCCGCCTCCTCTCTAAGATAGATGATATCGCCCTCGAGGGGGTGAAGAAAGGCGCCTACCCTGGTTGCCAGGTACTAGTGGCGAAGGAGGGAAAGGTGGTTTATAGCAAGGCCTTTGGCTACAAAGATAGCGGAAAAAAGGAGCCCAATAACACCGCCACCCTATACGACCTCGCCAGTGTCACCAAGGCAGTCGCCACTGTACCGCTGCTGATGATGGCAGAGGACGAGGGGCGGTTGTCTACAAAGGATCCACTAGGTAAGCACCTCGATTTCCTCAAAGGAAGCAATAAGGAGTCGGTAACACTTGCCGACCTTCTTTTTCATACAGGGGGGATGCCCGCGGTGATCAATTTTTACCTCTCACTCATCGACCAAGAAAGCTATCCTTCGCCACTAATCACCTATCGGCACCAAGCCGGCTTTCCCATTCAGATCGCCCGAAAGGCGTGGGCAAGGCGCGACTTCTCCTACCTCCCATCATTGGTTAGTAGAGAGCAGAGTGAGGACTACCCTATCCGCTTCGCCGAGGGATATTACCTCCACCGTTCGGTAAGGGAGATGATGCGTGAGGAGATCCGCGATGCACAGCTCCGTCGGCGGGGTTACCGCTACAGTGACATTGACTTTCTGCTATTGCAAGAAGTGCTCGAGCAGTGCTACCAGATGCCACTCGATCAACTTTTTATGGAAAAGCTAGCCACACCACTTGGGCTAAAGCGACTCACTTACTGCCCTTTGGCACGATTTGCCCCTTCCGAGATAGCCGAAGGGCAAAAGGATCAATTCCTTCGCCACCAAACCCTCCGTGGCGATGTGGATGACGAGGCAGCAGCGATGCTAGGAGGAGTATCGGGCAATGCCGGGCTCTTTGGCACAGCAGAGGAGCTATTTCCACTCCTACAGATGCTCCTCAATGGCGGCACTTACGACGGTCACAGGTATATTAAACCCAATACGGTACAGAAGTTTACCACAGCCCGCCGCCCCGGCTCCCCCTATGCACTCGGTTTCGATCGACACCGTGGCAAAGGCAAGGTAGGCAACGTGGCCGATATTGCACCCCTCTCCACCTATGGGCATACCGGCTTCACCGGCACCTGCTGCTGGATAGACCCCCAAAATGAGATTGTCTACATCTTTCTCTCCAATAGAGGCGCCCCAAAACGGTGGAATAACCAGCTCTCACAGCTCAAGATCCGCACCCGCATCCAAGAGCAAATCTACCTTTCACTAAGGGGATAGTCCAGAGGTTACGCATTAGAAGGGTCTTGCCGTTTGGTATTAATTGGAATGTCTATGGTCAGGACCTCGCGGAGGTTCTCCACCCAAGGCACCCCAGACATACGGGTTATTAGGCCATGGAAGCCCTCGGGCTTCACCCACTCCCCCACCGACTCGTCTGACCTGTCCGACTCGTCCGACTTGTCTGATTACCCCCTTATATTGCCCGCCACCGCATTTTCTATGGCGAATATTATTTATTTACAAAATTCTTTATTACATTTGTGGAAGTATTAGATGACGGTATTATTTTCACAATATAAAGTTTATATCTTATGAGTTTTTTGACTGACGACAAGCTCGTGATCATCGGAGCAGGAGGTATGATTGGTAGCAATATGGCACAGACAGCAGCTATGATGCGCCTCACCCCAAATATTTGCCTATACGACCCCTATCTCCCTGGTCTTGAGGGCGTGGCAGAGGAGATCCGGCACTGTGGATTCCAGGGTCTCAACATGACCTTTACCGACAATTTCGAGGAGGCTCTAAAGGGAGCTAAGTACATCGTATCCTCAGGTGGCGCCCCTCGTAAGGATGGCATGACTCGTGAGGACCTACTCAAGGGTAATAGCGAGATCGCTGCCGACCTCGGTGAGCACATCAAGCGCCTTTGCCCCGATGTAAAGCACGTGGTAATCATCTTCAACCCTGCCGATATCACCGGTCTCGTAACCATGCTACACGCAGGCATTGACCCACGCCGTGTGACTACTCTTGCAGCACTCGATAGTACTCGTCTGCAGAGCGAGCTAGCTAAGCACTTCGGTGTAGCTCAGTCCGAGGTTACTGGTGCACGCACCTTCGGTGGCCACGGTGAGCAGATGGCAGTCTTTGCATCAAATGCCAAGATCGCTGGCAAGCCATTGAAGGACTACATGGGTACCGACAAACTGACCAAGGAGCAGTGGGAGGAGATCCGTACCAAGACCACTAAGGGTGGTGCTAATATCATCAAGCTACGTGGTCGCTCATCATTCCAGAGCCCAGCATACTGCTCTATCGAGATGATTGCTGCTGCTATGGGTGGTGCTGAATTCCCATGGCCAGCAGGTACTTTCGTGAACAATGATAAGTTCCAAAACATCATGATGGCAATGGATACCAAGATCGGCAAGGATGGTATTGTTACCTACAATATGCCTGAGGGCACACCAGAGGAGATGGCCGAGCTAGAGGCTAGCTACAAGCACCTGGTAGACCTACGCAATCAAGTGATTGAGATGGGCGTGATCCCAGCAGTAGAGGATTGGGGCACCATCAATAAGCACTTCGCTAAGTAATCTCCTTATAGATAGAGAAAAACAAATCCAAAAGGGTCGGGCTCCTCGTGATGCCCGACCCTTTTTTCTATAGATTAAAAAAACCTGCTGTGTGGTCAGAAAAAGTGACCATCTATGAGAGCAAAAGTTGAGTTGCAACTAAGCAATTGGCGAGTTGCAACTAAGCGATCGGCGAGATGCAACAAAGCAAATGCTTAGTTGCATCTCGGTTTTTGCTTAGATGAGAGCACACCCAAGGGGTGGCTCATTGGACAATGGGTGCCTCATCGGACAAGTCGGACAGGTCAGACAAGTCAGACGAGTCAGACACCCGTACCCAGTCAGCAACTTATTGGGGCTCCGACTCGTCCCACTCGGGCAATAAATTGTCGCCAAAAAGCACCCGACAGGGTGCCATTCAGATAGCCTCCGGTCTTCGGCTCTACGAGCCTCGACCGGGGGGAAAGGGATTGCGGTTTATCCATCGACCCTTGCGGTCGCACTAGCCGATACTGGTGCGACCACAAATGCCAAACAAATGCCATAAATCATTCTAGGTTTACTCATTATTTATCTATATATTTGTTTGAAAATGATTGTATTACAGATTATATATAGTTTATGAGAGTAGAGTCTAAGAATGTCAGAGAGTTACTTATGGGCAATACTTCGCCCTTCTTTATTCCCCCTTTCCAACGATCATACGCTTGGGGTAAGCCCGAATTAAGTCGCTTTTTCCATGATATTACAAGATTGCTTGAGTCGGAACTTTCTGGAAAAGAGCCAAAGCTACAGCATTTCTTTGGTACGCTTGTAGTCAAGAGAGAATACCAAAGCCTTGATAAAGATATTATTATTGTTGTTGATGGGCAGCAGAGAATAACCACTACTCTGCTTTTCCTTCTTGCTCTTCGTGATACATTTCCCATGTCCGATGATGAAAGAGAAGGTACTGACCAAGCTTTCTTTTATAGTTCGGACTCAAAATATGAAGAGAAAATCAAACTAAAGCAAGTTACTGCAGACTGGGATTGCTATAAAGCTATAGTGACTGGCAAGAAAGCTCCTTCAGGTTTGATTACTAATGCCTACACTTATTTTTGTAGAGAGTTGAAGGCACTTATGCAAAGAGTTCCTAGGTTGGAAACTGTGCATTTCGTCAGTATCTTAGAGCGAATAAATCTTGCTGTAATCAATCTTGAAAATGATCCTTATAAGGGAGAGGATCCACAGATTATATTTGAAACACTCAATTCTCTTGGTAGGCCACTTACCCTATCTGACCTTATTCGCAACTATATTCTTCTAGGTTTGAATAGTGAAGAACAGACAGAAGCCTACGAGCAGTGCTGGTTCCCCATGATTGAGGAGAAACTAACCAGAAAAGAGACTTCAAATTACTTACGGGACTTTACACAATACAAGCTCTCGGAGTATTTAGTGACAGCTAGCGATAGTAATGCTAAACAATTATACTCCATTTTCAAAGAAAGAGTTGCATCAGAATATGAAGATAAACAACTGCTTATTCTTGAGATATCAGAAGTGGCACACTACTATTTGGCAATCGTTGACCCCGACTATACCCCACGTCTCACTGAAGACAAAAGATTTAACAAGGAAGTAAAAGACTTACTAATTGATATCTTTCAGGGTATTAAGTCAGACCCATTTAAATCTTTCGTGATGGGGTTGCTGATTAGTCATCAAGGAATTAATGGAAAGAAGAAACTGTCCGATGATGCCTTGCTAAATACTCTCCGAATGATTAAGACATACTTAATACGAAGAAGAGTATGTGATTTGACCAGCGGAGAAAATAAGAATATGCCTTTGTTGACTAAATATATTCCTGAAATGGCTAACGGAGAAACCGACTTCCTACAAATAATAAAGCAATTGCCTTATTTCCTAAGAATGCCAAATGATAAGGAGATACGCAGTACTCTCGAGACCTTGCCTTTTTATAATGAGCTAAGAAACTATTCAAAGCTTATCCTTGGTGATATGGAGAAAAAGAGATCTAAGGTATCAGTGGATTATAGAGATCCATTAATAACGATTGAACATATTATGCCCCAAAAATTAACCACTATTTGGGAGCAAGAATTGGGAGAAGACCATCAAGAAGTACATAGTAAATACCTCCACAACATAGGGAATCTTATCCTAACTGAATATAATATGGAGATTAGCAATCGATCGTTTGAGACAAAGAAGCAGAAGCTTGGAGAATCTGCTTTAAGTTACAGACTTGATATTATTTCAGTAGAGCGGTGGGATGAGCAAGCAATACTCAAACACCAAGAGCAGATGATTCAGTTATTCTTAAATGCGTATGAACTCCCAGATGAATATCAAATTGTTAACAACTGGAATGAGCGGATTGAAGATAACGAGATACGAAAGTTTTCTATAACTGATTCAGATGCAAAATCCTTTGTAAAGTTTAGACAGCCAGAAAGTGTAACAATTGAAGGTAAAGTCTATAAGGAAAATAGGTGGAACCACTTATATTTTGCAATACTTCAACACCTTAAACGGAACTACCCCAACCAATACGAAGTGCTTGTCAATGATCTAACTACTCATCTAAAGCAAGGGAAAAACCCTAGCGTAATCAATTGGAAAGATGAAGAACTATATCCAGAAATTCCAAGCTTTAATACTCGTTATGCCTTAGTTGATGGTACGGTCTTGAAAAAAATACCAAATAACTATTCTGGAGATAAAAGGCTGGTTTTTTACCATAATAGGTCAGCAGAAAAGATGATTGAAGGCATAAATGAGATGTTTGAATATTTCCATGTAGATGGTGATGAGGTAATCATTACACTCAAAGAAAAATCTAACTGATCCAGGTCCAACCCTCAAGGGGTTGAATGGTGGGGGTGGGTGGTTTCATAAACCCCTAGTCTCCGGCTCTCGAGGTTCGATTAGGGACTAGGATCCATCTGACCTCCTATGAGGGGAGGCCAAATCCACCACCATTCCCTCGGCCGTCCGACCTGTCCGACTTGTCCGATAAGGTACCCTTGATTAGGCACCCCGACAAAGGGCTTTGAGCACTCGCCAACTCATGGAGGTCTCTCGGGGCAGTCGTTACTTAGGAAATGCGGAGATAAAAAGTGGTTGTTTGTTTTGCAAACTACCGAATTCTTTGTATCTTGCTGTCGGAAAGTAATTCACTAATCATTAAAAAGAAGAATTATAAGTATGAAGACAATAGTTAGAAGATTATCTGTAATAGCACTGATGCTAATTGGTGCCATGGCACTAAGTGCTCAGGCACAAACCCCTATGACTATCTCCCTCAATGATAGCCCTACAAGGCTACAGGTGAGTCACTCCATTGAGGTGAAGATTATCCCCTCTACCAAAAACGAGATGGTAGTGGTGGAGGAGGGCAAGGGTGGTACTTTTAAGTACACCTTTGAAAATGGCAAGCTCACTCTATCCCGTGAGAAGAAGTCTCGACGTAGATGGTTCAACTTTGGGGAAGATGATATCGAGGTGAAGCTCTATGTAACCGATGTGACCAAGCTAGAGGAGGTAAGTGCTTCGGGTGCTAGTGAGGTGGATATCAAGCAGAGCCACGTCCTGAATATCCGTAGGGTAGACCTTTCGGGAGCAAGTAACTTTGAGGCTCAGGGCTCGCTAAAGTCGACGAGTGTGATCCTATCAGGAGCTAGCGAGTTCGACTTTGATGGATCTATCCAGCAGCTCATTGTTGATGCTTCTGGTGCGTCGGATGTAGAGGTTGATGGCGATATCACAGGTAAGCTATCTGTAGATCTCTCTGGAGCCAGCTCAATGGAGTATAAGGGGTATGTGAAGGAGGCAAGGATTGATGTCTCTGGTGCTTCGAGCTTTAAGGGCAAGCGTGCCACTGCCGATACTGCATGGCTAGAGGCCTCAGGTGCCAGCAAGATCACCCTCCCCACCAAGGATTGCAAAAGCTCTACAGCTTCGGGGATGTCCTCTATCAACTCCTAATCAGCCAACTGACCAAATAAAAGAACTCTCCTCCATTTATCCAGAAGGGTAAATGGAGGAGAGTCGTCATTAATAGGTCATTAAGTGTTTCCTTAATTATTGAAGCTTGTATCGACCTGCTTTAAGGTCTTGGTATGTTGGGTTATAGAGGTTATTATTGACTTTGCTGCTGGTCCAATTGGATTCATTAATCTGACCATTCTCTACCAACTGCTTGAGACCCGAATAATCCATTAGCACAGTGCAGTACGCTATCTCCACCTTCTTGAGTTTCTGAAGGTGTGATAGGAAGTTTAGATTTACAAGGCTCTCATTTTGCTCCCAGTTGCCACGACCACCAAATTTTATGGCTCCTACCTCTGTTAGTTTAGGGAGGTTAGCATCCTTGAAGTATTTAGTTTGAAGATCTAGATCCCCTCCCACTTTTTCCAGAGCAGGCATATCTAGGTACTCAGTAGCGGCACCTCCTAAGTCTAGGTTTTCACCTATTTCTTTTAATCCCTTGGCTGTGACTTTCTTGAAGTTGCTAGTTAGTTTGAGACCCTTTGATATTTTTTCAAGGGTCGCAGGCAACTCCACCTCCTCCATATCGTGAGCCAATTCAAGCATAAAGCTTTGGCACTCCTTTAGCCCTTCCATGATGGGTGCCTTGGTCACAGGTCGGCCATTGTAGCTAATCACTACATCCCCGCTAATAGTTTCAGGAAAGATTATTTTCCCAATGGTATATGGGCTGATGGTTACGTTTTCAATAGATTGAACATGGCTGAGGTCTATCAGATCCACTACCCTATTCTCATCATCGGTAAGGTCGATCTCTAGTCTAGGAATGCTCTTGATATGCTCAAAAACACTTGGTAGATAGCCACTTACGTACAAAAGGGTATTTACTTTCTCTAGCTTTGGAGCTTCGTACTTGGTTAGGTTATCAGGGATGTAAAGTTTGTCTACTTCCGTAAGCTCTGGGAATATCAAGCTCTCTAGTGCCTTGAATGGGTCACGCTCAAATTGTATGGTCTTTACCCTTTCGAGCTTAGGGAAAGCTAGCTCTTTGATGAGCTTATTGCTCATATCACCTCGCCAATCGCTTGTAAACTTTATCTCCTCAACCTCTTTAAGACTAGATAGATCGAATGTGGTCAAAGACTTAAGCATAGATATATATATCTTATCAGCCTTCTTCAAAGCTGGGAGGCTGAATGCTTCTATCGCCTCAGCTTCTTCGAGCTTTATGGATTCAACCGTTTCTAGCTTAGGCATTGAAAAGGAAGTCAGCTCTAGAGGTTTTGAGTAACTTGATTTATTGAGGTGAATATTCTGTGCTACCATGAGCTCAGGGAAGTCCAAAGCTTTTAATTGACTTGCCTTGATTGAGACGTTGCCAAATAGACCTTTGACGCTAGGGATCTGGAAATCGGTTAGATTTTCAGCCTCAATGGATACCGTCCCCATCTCCTCGAGCATTGGCATAGAGATGCTTTTTAGCGAATCACAATTGATCTGAAATCCATTGGGGATTGACTTAACATTCGGAAGGTCTATAACCTTGATGCTATCATTATTACCCATGAATTGTAGAGAACCGATGCGCTCTAGTCCTTTGAGGGGTGATAGGTCGGCTACTACATTGCTGTGCAGGATGAGTTTGTATCTAACTTCTTTTAGCTTAGCAAGCCCCTCGAGTGAGTGAATACTATCTTCGGCATTTTCTGCACCGAGGATCAGATTGCCATTGATGATATCCACTCCTTGGGTTAAGAACTGCGCTATCTCCTCGTCTGTAGATAGGTGAATAGTGTTATTAAGGGCTACGTCGGTAGACTGCACCTTTATGGTGTAGGTACGTGTGGCTCCACTATATGAAGTCACGGTAAAGGTCTGAGACTCCATCCACCCTTTTACCTCTTCGGGCTTGGGCGAAACAGATGCCAAATCGCTGAGGTTGTATTTCGCTGTGAGCGAAGTGCGGGCGACATTAGAGGGAATTCTGACTGTTATCTCATCACCTTTTAGGCTACCTTTATAGGCTTCACCATCTGGTGCTGTCAACTGAAAGGAGAGGAAGAAATTATCTTCTCCGCTAAAGGGATCTACTTTTTTACACCCACTAAGAGTGCTTAAAAGGAGTAGCAATCCCATCAGTAATATGATTGATTTTTTATGTATCATAATCTTGTACTAATCCTGAATAAATTTTCCGTTTTTCAAATCATCTAAACTTGGCTGGTATAGAGAGCCTCTAATATTCAATTTAGAGAGGCTGCCATTGGCTACTGCATTTTTTAGGAATGAATAGTCATTGAAAGCCTTAAGATTGGTAAAAGCTACTGATTTCACCTTCTCAAGTGCAGATAAACCGTTGAGGTTAGTCAGTACATTATTGGCATTTTTAGGCCAATAGCATTGGATCACTAGCTCGTCACTAATGGTCTTGAGCTGTGGCATATCTAGCATCTCCAAGTCGTGTAGGTTAAAGCTCATCTTCTCTACCGATTGTAGTTTTGGTGCCACTAGTTTTTTCATAGCACATTGAGCTTGAATCTCCTTATTCCTTCCATCGAATGCTGATGAACTGTAGTTATAATCTATTTTCTTAGCCTCTTCCAATAGTGGGAAGTTAAGGGAAAGCATATTCGAGCAGTCCATTGTAATATCTCCTGCTTTCGTGAGCATTATCTGAACCTCTTGTGGCTCTGCTAGGTGATAGTTGGACACCTTAAAGATTCCTGATACCTCTTCCACCCCACTCATCTTGAGTAGTTGCTTCACTTGCATCATGGCGTCACCTTTTATCTCCACTTTCTTCATCACCTTTGGAAGGATAAGGTCCTCTACATTTCGGCACCGCTCTAGCATGATTCCCTCAATGCCTGTATTGCTAAAGTCCCAAACGCCACCAGCATTGATATCGACTAGTGATACACTCGCTACTTTCTTCAATTGATTGGCAAAGGCGGTTATATCTTGTAGCTTTGAGAGATTTGTAAACTCTAGCTTGCCATCAATCGTCTTTACTCCAAACTGATTGAGATCGGAGAGTCCACACCCATTGAGTATGAAGTCACCATGGATGCTCTCTAGATGCGGTGCAATGAGGGCAGAGAGGGAGGTAGCATTAATAGATAGCTTGCCACACTCTTTGAGCTCACTCAAATAGAATTGACTGATAGCCACACCACTCATCTCAATATCAGCCACGGACTGTAGCTTATTGAGACTCAATACTCCGAGCACTTTGAGTGTCTCGAACTTCAAATTGCCACTGATCACCTCAAGCTTTGGCGTGGTGACTGTGGATAATTTGGCGAGGTTTTTAAGCCTCCAATCACCATTGATCTTTTTAAGCTGGCGTGCAGTAAGCGTGCTTAGCTGACTACACTCTTCAAGTTGGATTGACCCGATCTCTTCTACACTGGGGAGGGAGAGCTCCCTTACCATTGCCTTGGTGGCTTTCAATTGACCATCAAGAGCGATTAATTCGGGGAAGGCGACTTCATTCAGAGATGCTCCTGAAATGACAATATCGCCATATACCTTTTTCAGGTGTCGGAAGGTACCATTCTGTAGTTTATCGCTTTGCAGGAAGATGCTTCCAACCTCCTTCACATTTCGTAGTCCTGAGAGGTCTTTCCCCTTGTAGGTAGGATTGATGATGATATTATAATCCACCTTTTCGAGCGTGGTCAGTGCATCAATATTGCTAATGGAGTCCGTACCAGTGGTGGCTCCAATGATCAGATGCCCCTCTACGTGTCTTACCCCCTTTGCCACAAAAGCTTTAACATCATCATCTGTCACTAGCTTGACGCTGTTTGGAGCCTCTGTAAAGGATCTGGCTATCTTGACAAGATAAGTACGGTGCTCCCCAGAGTAAGAGCGAACCTGGAAAGCTTGGTCGTTATTCCAATTGTCGATCTCCGTTGGCTTTGGTAAGATTTGTGCCTGATCGCTTATGCGATAAGCAACTTTGGCACTTGAGAGGTCGGCATCAGAGGGCACCTCTATCTGGAAAACATTCTCATCAATAAGAGAGGCGGTATACTTATGGCCCTTGCTATCGGTGAGAGATAGCTCTAGTAGTCTATTATCTTTCCCTGAGAAGGGAGTCTCAATCTTCTCTTTGCATCCTGTTGCTGAAAGCAAAAGTAGCACGAGGAGTAAAGACTGTATTTTAATTAATTTCATACTTTATTATTTCTCCTTGTAAACATCAATGAACTTAAATACCTCGGTAGAGTTTTCGCCCAACCAGCCTGCCGAAATGTTGAGCCCAGTCTGGACCTTAACAAAGTCGATATACTTTAGATTTACTGGCTGCAACTTGTGGTCAATGGCATGGCTGATCTTGAAGTGATTGGCATTTGGTGCAGCGAAGTAGTTATCATCATCTGTTAGCCTATCAATAGGGCTGAAGTTATCGGCATAACCCCAGTCGAACTCTTGATTTACCCAGTAGGTTCCTTGCCCACTTTGATCAAACGTCCGACTTGCCAAGCAGGTACCCCTCAACATGTAGGTGTCGTTCTTTACCCAAAGAGGGTAGTAGAAGTCTTGCTGATGGAATCCAAGCCAATCAACTGACCCACGGTTGCCTCTATTATCCGTCCACATAGTATTGGCTTTTTTCTGAGTTGGGCGGTAGTAGGTGATCTCATAATCTTGTATGGTTTCGGGCTTGCCCGTTTCGCTACCCTTCAGTTCGTACCAAGTGTCATTAGGGAGACCATCACCATTTTCATCCTGCATCACCCAGACGATTCCTGGCTCCGAGCTACCCTTAAAGGAATTGCCCATAATGGCGAAGTCATAATCCCCTGTATTTTTAATGCTGTGGTCAAACCCTACAATAATGTAGCCGCCAAATCCGCCAAGCGATACATAGGCATTACTCTCAATGCGACTTTGGGCATATTGGCAAGCCTCTTCCATCGTATGGGCAATGTATCCTTCATTGACGAACTGCCCTGGTGCTGGCAAGAATTCAAATACCTTTACTACATCACGCTTGCTGGTGCCCTCCACGAATGGACGGTAGTATTGGTTGGGCTCCAGGACTTGAAGAGTGAGCGAGGCTTCACCCTTCTTATCTCCCTTTTTGCCGATAACCTTGACTTGATGATTGCCCGTCTTGGCTGCCTCATAGGTGAGGATAGAGCCCTGCTCGCCCTCTACCTTCTTGCCATCTACGTACCACTCAAAAGTCATATTTTTAGAGGAAGGCACATTCGCTGGGATACGAATGGTTCGGCCCACTGTGGCGGCACGAATATCACTGTCGAAGCTGACCTCAACAGGAATCTCATTGACTACAGTAAGGCGAATCAGATACTCATCCTCTCCATCTTCATTGACTGCTTTGAGGGTAACAAAGGAGACGCCTGCCTTGGCCCCCGTAAAGGTATAGGTCATATCCTCCGACACCACTTGATTGTCTCTGATCCAGGTGAGCTTAAGCCCCTCCTTATTATCGATGATAGGGGTAAGCTCGTACTTCTCACCCACCTCTACGATCGGCTCACCACCCCCTTCTATAGAGATAATGGGGAGCTGAAACTCAACCACCTCCACCTTGGCATTGGCTTTCGCCGTACCGCTAGGTGTGGTGACGGTAAGGGTGAGATGGTGCGTGCCTAGCTCATTGGAGCTAAAGACAAGGGTGGGCTCTGTGCCCAATATCTTTCCCTCTTCACGCCAAGCATATACCGCATCCTCCTCAATATTCTCAAAGGTAGGAGTAATCTTGATGAGTCGGTCTGGCTTGGTTTGGTAGTTAGCTTGCTCCAACCTTACTATTGGTGGAAGCACTTTTTCAATCTTGCGGCAGCTCGGTAATATGAGCGATGCTAGCAAGAGAAAGCTCAGAATGTACTTAATTCTCTTCATTTCTTGAGTTGTTATTATTCATTAGTTGTCTTATCTTTTTTACGTTGCTCGTAGAGGAAGGCAAAATGCCCTGGGATGTCGCCAGTATCGACCTTCCACTTGAGACGACCAAACTTGCTATAGCAGCGCAAGGTGCCAGGTGTCACATAGTCTATGGCATCGGTAACGTAGATATCTCCATTCACGGGGTTTACCTTTACGCCATAAGGAATAGTAATGTCTTCGTCGGTGCCATCTTTGATAAAGTTGCGGCTCACCACCTCGTGGGTTTTCACATCAAAAATACCATAGGTGATGGTATTGGTATTGGTGAGGTAGCTCCATTCTACCGAGTAGATATAGGCGAGGTCGCCACTGATGTCCAAATTGGTCACAGCTAGGTCGAGGGTATCTGTCACTTCCTCTGTATCTAGGTCAACAAAGAAGGTCCGAGAGGGCACATAGTAGTAATCTCCTCTGCTGGTACAGATCAGCTCGTTGTAGGGTGTAAGACGGAGACGGTGTAGATTGATCGCCACCTCAATGGTATTGACTACTTCAAAAGTCTCTAGGTCGATAACAGAAATGGTATTGTCGTAATTAGGAAACATATAGCCTCCAGAGTTGGCGACATAGATCTTGCCATTTGTGATTACCAGCTCCTCAGGCTGGTACCCCACATTGCACTGGCGTGTCACTTCAAGGGTGGCGGTGTCAATTTCACAGACCATTCCCACCCTTGCATTTTGATTGAACTCAACGGGTGCCACATAGGCCGAAGCGTATGCCTTGCCATCGTGAAACTTTATATAGCGGACGTTGGGTATCTTGACAACTCCTAAGTGCTTTGCCGTATAGGCATCCATCACCTCGATGAAGTTGGAGACATTGATCACCGCATAGAGTTTTGAGCCATAGATACCGATGTCGTTACCGACATCTCCGAGCTCTTTAACCATCGTCGGATTGGTCTCGGCATAGATATTTCTGTGATAGGTCCCTGTTGAGAAGTCAAAGTAATCTAGGGTAGATTTATTGCTACCCATATTACCTTCATTGAGCAGGTAGAAGCCCTTTAGCTGGCCTAAGTTTTCTTCCCCAACATTGGTCTCATGGGATAGAGAGTGGATAATCTCATACTCTCCTCTACATCCTACCACTAATAGGAGTAGTATCCCTACAACGACACTGAGGGGTTTATAATTCATTCTCATAATTGGTAAGTTAGAGTTAGCTTATAATTACGTCCTGGCATAGGGTAGTTGATCACAACGTCGTAGTGCTGGTTAAGGAGGTTGTTCACATCTAGATTGATCCTGAGCAGGTGCTTCTTCCCGAAAAGGAAGTCTTTTCGAAGCGAGATATCGTGCGTATACCATGGGAGCATACGGCTATTTTCATCATTGTATTTAGCATTATACCGCTTACCTGTGTAGATAAAGCTGTAGTTGAGCCCCCACGATTTGTACTCTGCTCCAGCGATAACCGACCCACTATGCTCAGGGATATAGACTATCTGATGTCGGTAGTTCTTGGCTTTGGGACTCGTCACATCAAGAGCCTTCTCATACGTATAGCTTAGCCGAAGTGTAGTGACTAGCTGCTCAATAGGCTCCACAGCGAGGTCTAGGTTGGCTTCGGTCCCGAATATATCTACTTTACCTAGATTGAGCATGGTCCATCGGAACATATTACCGGCGGGTACGGCTACAATCTTATCCTTAATCTTATTGAAGTAGCTCTCCACACGAGCATCAGCGTACTTCACGACCGATGAGCCCTTGGGTCGCCATCGGTAGCTTATGCCGAAGTCGTACTGCTCAGCATACTCTGGTCGGAGCACAGCATTCCCAATAAAGGTATAGTAGAGGTCGTTAAAAGTGGGCATCCTAAATATATTTTTGTAAAAGGTATGAATCTTTAGATCCACCTCTTTGAATGGCTTGAGAGATAAGAAGAAAGAGGGGGTCAGCACATTTTTGGGTGGTGCCCCAACATTGCGCTCCACACTCTCTCGTACCATGGTGCCCAACAAAGCTGCCTGAAAGGTAATCCACCGAAAGCTTACCTCACCAGAAACTACTCCCATAAGTGTCAGACGCTTGGGGTATGAAAAGTTGACAAGGTTGGCATTCAATGTGTTGTATCTAGCATCAGTCGAGAGGCCAAATCTTAGCCACTTGGTAGCAATAAACTCTTGAGCTATGGTGGCATAAACTTCGTGCTGCTCATATTTATTATCCACATATAGAGGGCTGGTCCACTCTTCATCAAGATAGCGGGTATAGTCATTGGCATACTTTGCTTGAGCCTGTATGCTATACCACTCATTCACCTTTTTAGTCAGCTTACCTTGGAAAAAGAAGTTTTGGTCTTCTAGCCGTTGTCCGTGCTGAAATACGTTACGAATAATAGGACCAGGCAATCCTCTTTTAGAGTGGTAGTAGTACCCTTGTAGGTCCCATTTGCCCTCTTCCATCTTCTTGAAAAGAGCCAGTTCCGCTCTAAGTGCAGTGATATCGCCATTCTGCCGAACTGCCACGGTATCATAGGCAATGGTGCCATCCTCAAATACTCGCTTATACCTAAATGGGTATTTACCACTAGAGGAGACAAACTCCACATTAGCACTCAGGGCAAAGTCATTGGGGAGCTTTTGCTCTACCAAGACTGATGGAATCACTGTGGCAAAGGAGCCGGCACGAAGATGTGCCCGAAGGTTGGTACGCTTACCTTTACTGAAAGTCGGCTGCCTAGTTTCAATATAAATGGAGGAGGCTGAAGCGAAGTGCTGAGCTGGCTGAAAGAGATCGCTCTTCTGCCCATTATAAAGGCTTACCGCTTCCACATTGTCTAGTGAAAACTTACCTAGGTCAATTTGCCCATTTTGTGCATTTCCAAGCTTGATCCCATTGTAAAACACGCCGAGATGATTGGTACCCATGCCTCGCACATCTACCGTTTTCAAGCCACCTAGTCCGCCATAATCCTTAATCTGTATTCCTGAGAAATACCTTACGGCATCAGCAATTGATATGCTACTCAATTTCTGTAGCTGTTTGCCTTCTAGCTTCAACCCTGGAATCACCTCTCGGTGTTGCTGTGCCGTTACGGTTAGGTCGGGTAGTAGATACACGCTATCGAGCTGTGCCCACGCCGAGAGGGTTGTGAAGCATAGCAAAGTGATCGTTAATATCACTACCCTTAAAGTTTTAGTTGCTTCTATCAACTTTAACATACTAAGTATAGAAAAAGATAGGTGTGCAGACTAGAGGAATTATTCCTACTTTAGTCTGCACACAATATTTCAATATAAAATCAAGTTATTTATTGATAAACTCATCACTAAACCTATAAGCGAAGTCAATACCTGCCGTACTTGCACCCCTTTGGGTAGGGTAGTGATATTTATTCAGTTGTTTGATAGGATCAACCGTCACATCATACTCAAAGATATCAGAGTCAACATACGCTGCCGTTCTACCTACCCAAAGATGCCCAGTGGTAGGATGCACTCCCATAATTCCATAAATATTATAGAAAGAGTAGCCTTCCTTGAAAGCTGGCACATAATGGAGGTCGAGCTTCTTTGTCTCATAATTGTATCGTGATGCTGTAGAAGCGTTGAAGTCCGCAACATCCACAAAGTAGAGATGTGGCTCAGTAAAGCTAGCACAAATGCCAATTGCTGGACTCCAGGTAGCCACAGGGAAGACTACAGTATTTGGCATCTTATGCTCTTGGATTACTGTCCCTTCATGATCCATCTCCACAATGATTGGATCGGAGGTAAACTCTGTATTCCACTGCTGATTTCCCTTAAACTCACCCGCGAAGGGCACAAATATATGTCCATTAGCTCCCTTTACGATACCTTTCGCCTGACGCCCCTTGTACTCTAGACGCTTGCTGATAGAGTTAGTTTTAGGATCAATGATAACCATCCCGTGTCCACAGGCAGCATAAACTTTTCCGCGAGAGAAGACGAGACGGGTTTTGATAGCCCCCTCTGTGGTAAACTTTCCAAAGGTTCCCTCTACGGTCTTATCTATCTTTAGTTTCCTATTCTTATAGATAATCTTGATGATACCAGAGGTCTGCTCCATATTGCTATCGGACCATTGTACATATCCAAGAGAATCATTGCAGATCACTATGTGCTGTGGCCATGTGCCTTCTCCCTTAGGAGATTTGAATACAAACGAATCGGCATACTCCATCTTCATAGTACGGGCATCACACACCACAAAGCGTCCAGCACCATTCATGCGGTCCCCATTTTGTGTAATGAGATAGATCTTGCCATTTGCCATATACATGTCTTGGACCACATTGCCTATCTCCAGTTTGTTATTGGCATTCTCAAAGATGTTGAGATACTCATTATTATTCTTGTCGTAATAGACTATGGTACCATTGACTGTGGTCATATTCCCTTCGCATACTACAAAGGTGCCTGCAGGATCTGTATAGTCAATCGATGCAATCACCTCAATTGAAGCAAGGTAGGTAGCACCATTTCTTCCTAGCCCCATCAGGGTGATGATTCCACCATTGTATGATTGCCCTGGTGTTTGCTTTGGTGCTTTGATGCGAACCATTTTCTTTTGGGCATTGATTTGGAGGCTCCACCCTTCTGGCACCTTAATCTCCTCAATAGTAGCTATATCCTCAGCGGTCAGCTTAATATTCCTTGCTTCATTGAATTTGAATACGTGATAGTGGTACTCTCCTTCAGGCTTCTCAAAGGCAAATATCTCAAATCCTGTTTTTGGGATAGTAATCTCCTCCCCATTGGCAAGGACAAATACCACTGCATTGCTTTCATTTCGGACAGATTGGAAAAAGGAGTCGCCATCTTTTCCAACAGCTTGTACCTCCTTACCCTGATCGTTCTTGATCCTTTCGCCATCTAGGGTCCAGTAACCATCTTTATCCACCCCTATAACTGGTGAGTGACCATCTTGACCATCTACTCCATCCTTGCCGTCTTTTCCAGCGACAGGAATTTTATTGCCATTCTTATCTTTGAGCCATTGGTCTTTGCCACCAAGTGTCCAGTAATAGATGCCCTCTTCCTCCTGGATCCCAAGTTCGGGAGCATCTAAGCCATTTTTAATGGTGACTCTTGTTCCGTCGTTGAATTTGATTTCATAGCCACCATCTATCTCATTGATCTCATCAATGGTCTTTTTCTCTTGCTGTGCTTTCACCACCTTTTGCAGGGTAGAGATGTCAGCTTTTGTTTGGGCAATCTCCTTCTTGATATTTGCAATCTCTCCCCATAGGTCACAATCATCGTATCGATAGCAACCCGAGAATAAGAGGCCCACCAGTGCTAGAAATAGCCAGACTTTCTTTGTTCTCATACTCATTACATCTATTCTAAGTTTCTTATAATCAGCAGCCTCCATTGGTATGGCGATTGCTGAATACTTTTATTCAGTGCCGAATGGCTTTCGTGCGGAGATGTAATAGAGTAGCAGGTTGACTAGAGTTTAGGAGTTAATTATGTTTTTGTTTCTCTAGAATTAGCCGTTGCCAATGCAACATTGTAAGCTTAATAAGTATCCCTCTATCTCTAATGCTTCAGTGCCTCGGAAGCCATTAAAGCAGTTATCGGCAGGTCTTCTGACTTACTCCAGCTTTCGCACACCTTCCCAAGAGACACTATGCTCTAAGTGGTATGTTGATAGATTAGCTAAGCTATTTGGAGCTTACAGCAGCGGGTACTGTCTAGGATTTGCACCTAGTTCCCTTTTCACCAATCGCCCTAAGAATAGGGTTATGGCACCGTTAACATCTTATATACTTTGCAAATGTAACCAAAAGATTTCAAATTGTCCTAAATATCAAAGAGAATAGGTGCCAGTACGTATCCAAAGAGATGACAAGCTACGAAGCAAAACTTGGAATGAT
>ERZ1673752.1321-NODE-1321-length-35194-cov-8.367483_pt1 | contig 35194 bp, 33 predicted proteins | sample MGYA00580195_ERZ1673752 | MGnify/ENA primary metagenome ERZ1673752 (study PRJEB41218, sample SAMN15661744) | gut metagenome | host: Homo sapiens | place: Canada: London | collected 2015-08-20/2019-03-30 | study: EMG produced TPA metagenomics assembly of...
CACGGATGTCAGCTGCGGCATGGTTAGAAATACCGGATTTTGCGGTCAGAATTTGCCGCCGCATGTTTATCTGGAACTTTTAAGTATCTAGTTCTTATAATATTACTTATCGCCCAAAAGCTCTATGCTTATTGCGGCAATTCCCTTCTCTAACGCTTTGTTATCTATTCTGCTTCGCAGCATGCAAGCAGATCTAAGATTTCCTCTCTCGTCTGCAGTCCGATCGCTTTTTTCTTAAAAATGCCGTACTGCATCACAACAAGCATCGGAATGCTCATCACCTGATACTTTAACGCAAGCGCCGCCTGCTCGTCCACATTGACGCTTCCGAACTTCACCTTTCCGGCAAGCTCCTCGGACAGCGCCTCAAATACCGGCGACTGCATTTTACACGGTCCGCACCACTCTGCCCAGAAATCCAGAATGACCGGCACCTTTGCCGCCAGCACCTCGTCCTCAAAATTTTCATTTGTAATTGTAACAACTGCCATATTCTGCTTCCTTTCTGTGCATTCCGCCGGCACTGTTTTCTGCCGGCAGCTGCTCTGACACACGCTCTATTCCCTGCCGAACTCCGAGAGTACCAGACCTTCGTTCCGGTCTAATACCATGCCGACACTCCATGCATTGACAAACAGTAACAGCGGTCTGCCCTTCAGATCCTGAATCTTCTTCATATCCGAGGTTCCGACCAGCTTATCCATATCGATGTTCTCATTCTCAATCCACCGGATATGCTCATACGGAAGCGTATCCATGCGGATTTCCACATTGTACTCATTCTCGAGGCGGTATTTCAACACATCGAACTGCAGTACACCGACCACGCCGACGATGACCTCCTCCATTCCCATATTGTACTCCTGGAAAATCTGGATCGCACCTTCCTGCGCAATCTGCTGCATACCCTTCATGAACTGCTTGCGCTTCATCGTATCCACCTGCCGCACTCTCGCAAAATGCTCCGGTGCGAACGTCGGGATTCCCTCGAATTTGAACGGCTTCGCCGTGGTGAGTGTATCTCCGATGGAAAAAATACCCGGATCAAACACACCGATGATGTCTCCCGCATACGCCTCGTCCACGATATGACGCTCCTGCGCCATCATCTGCTGCGGCTGCGAAAGCTTGATCTTTTTATTGCCGCCCTGCACATGTGTCACTTCCATGCCGGCGGTAAACTTGCCCGAGCAGATGCGCATAAACGCAATTCGGTCACGGTGTGCCTTGTTCATGTTTGCCTGAATCTTGAATACAAACGCAGAGAAATCCTCACCAAACGGATCAACTTCTCCGATATCCGCCTTGCGCGGCAGCGGCGAGTAAGTCATCTTTAAGAAATGCTGCAAAAAAGTCTCCACACCGAAATTCGTCAATGCCGAACCGAAAAATACCGGTGAAAGCTCTCCCTTCGTCACAAGTTCCTGATCAAACTCCGCGCTCGCTCCGTCCAGAAGCTCGATCTCCTCCATCAGCTTATCATACGCATCCTGTCCGATCTCTGCAATCAGCGCCGGATCGTCCACGGAAATATGCTTCTCCGTACCTTCCTTGGTTCCCTTTAATGTATCGGAAAACGTCATAATCTCTCTTGTGTTGCGATCATAGACACCCTTAAAATTCTTACCGGAACCGATCGGCCAGTTGATCGGGCAGGTCGCAATGCCAAGCTCCTTCTCGATCTCATCAAGAAGATCAAACGTGTCGTTCGCATCGCGGTCCATCTTGTTGATGAATGTAAAAATCGGAATATGGCGCATCACACAGACCTTGAACAGCTTTCTGGTCTGCGCCTCGACACCCTTGGAACCGTCGATTACCATGACGGCAGAATCCGCCGCCATCAAGGTACGGTAAGTATCCTCCGAGAAGTCCTGATGTCCCGGTGTATCAAGAATATTGATGCAGTAACCTCCGTAATTGAACTGCAGTACCGATGACGTGACGGAAATACCTCTCTCCTTCTCAATCTCCATCCAGTCGGACACTGCATGACGCGCCGTCGCTTTTCCCTTGACGGAACCCGCCAGATTGATTGCTCCTCCATAGAGCAGGAACTTCTCCGTCAGCGTCGTCTTACCGGCATCCGGGTGGGAAATAATTGCAAACGTACGTCTCTTTTCAATCTCTTTTCTTAAATCAGCCAAACTATCTATCCTCCAAAAAACAAATCACTTCAAAAATGCCAACGCAGCAAAGCCGAAACTTTGCATACGTTGGCACTATAACATAATTTCATGAAAAATGCAAAAACTTCTCTTCCGAAGATCTGTACTATTTCTTAAATACCGGAATCGCCTCGCCCGCGCACTCCGGGGTGAGATCAAAGTAGGACAGAATTGTCGCTGCAATGTCGGAAAAGCTCTTTCTTGTTCCGAAATTCTCCCCTGCCCGCACCGGTGCTCCGTACATCACAAGCGGCGTATACTCTCTGGAATGATCCGTGGACGGTGTACTCGGATCGCAGCCGTGATCTGCCGTGATCATCAGCACGTCCTCCTCACCCATCGCTGCTAAAAGTTCCGGCAGGCGCTCATCGAAGTACGTCAGTGCTTTTGCGTAGCCCTCGATATCATTGCGGTGTCCGTAGAGCATGTCGTAATCCACCAGATTCGTAAAGCACAGTCCGTTAAAATCCTTCTTCATATAATCAAGCGTCTTGTTGATGCCGTCCTCATTTCCGGTCGTGCGGACATACTCCGTGATGCCCTTCTCCGCGAAAATATCGATGATCTTGCCGACAGAAAGCACGTCAAAGCCGGCTCCCGAGAGCTGGTCTAACATCGTCACTTTCGGCGGCTGTAAGGAAAAATCATGTCTGCGGGTCGTGCGGGTGAAGTTCCCCGGCGTTCCGGTGAACGGTCTTGCGATCACGCGGCCGACACCGTGCTCTCCACGCAGCATATCTCTCGCGATCTGGCAGTATTCATACAGCTTCTCCACCGGAACGATGTCCTCATGTGCAGCTACCTGGAACACGGAATCCGCTGATGTATACACGATCAGATCTCCGGTCTTAAGATGCTCCTCCCCGTAGTCGCGGATGACGTCCGTACCGGAATACGGCTTGTTGCAGAGCACGCCCCTCCCTGTCTTTTTGGAAAATTCCTCAATAATCTCCTGCGGGAAACCGTTCGGGTAGGTCGGCAGCGGCTTTGGTGAGATGACGCCTGCAATCTCCCAGTGGCCGATCGTCGTATCTTTTCCCTTTGACACTTCCGTCATGCGGGCAACCGCTCCGGTAGGAGCTGCCTCCTTTTCCCCGATCTCCACGCCGTCGATATTAAAAAAGCCAAGCTTTCTCATGTTCGGCATGGAAAAATAAGGGCTCATGGACGCGGCTTTGATGGTGTTGCTTCCCGCATCCCCGTAATCTGCAGCATCCGGCATCTCGCCAATCCCCACGCTGTCCAATACAATCAAAAATACTCTCTTCATCCTATCTATCTCCCTTCCTCAAAAACTGCATGATCACATCATAGTTCTCCGCCTGATGTGGAAACGTGCACTTCATGCAGGACTTGATCTGTACTTCGCTTCCATTCTCCCGTCTGCTCTTAATATACTCCGGATTTCCCGGACAATGACGTCTCTCATAGAGCGGACAATAGCAGAACAGGCAGTTCATCTCCTCAATGCCCTCATGGCACGGATAATACTGACATTCCCGGTTGGAAAAAAAGCGATATGAATTCTCTGTCATTATACCACCTCTCCCTCATCTTTGACAATAAGCGTCGTAAGATAGCTTCCGTTCTCCTCGAGCGCCTCCGCTCCCAGGCGGATCCGCTCATCCGCCATCCCACAGTTCTCCACGCAGTAGACGGACAGTTTCTTCTCCTTCTGCTGTTCTTCCAACAGCGCTTTCAGCCGCGCGAGGCTTTTTCCGGATTTCATGTACACCCGGGTGCCGGAAAGCGCCATCGTCTCCTCCACCTCGTACGATCCCGGAATCACATGGATCTCATCCCGGTTATCCCCGAGCGATATTCCAAGACTCGCCGCAGCCGCACAAAAGGACGGCACGCCGCTTATCATTTTAACATTGCCGCCCCACGCCGCGATTCTGCGGTGAATGTAGCCATATGTGGAATAGACGGACGGATCTCCGATCGTTAAAAATGCCACAATCTTTCCTTCGGTAAGATAAGAAGCAATCCGCGCAAAAATCTCCTCGTGCGCCCTGCGCAGCTTTTCTTCCTCCTTTGTCATCGGAAACGGCAGGCAGACAAGTTCCTTTTTCTCAATCCCGGGGTACGCCTTCCTTGCAATCTGATACGCATGGCATCCCGCCGGATCCGCCGCCGGAAGCACGATAAGATCGCTCTCCTCCATACAGCGGAGCGCCTTTACGGTCACCAGTTCCGGATCTCCGGGACCCACACCGATCCCGTAGAGGGTTCCTATACAGTGCCGCAGATGCCTGAAATAGCACTCTCTCACCGGCTCATACTCTCCAATCCCCTTCAACAGGCAGACCGGCTCATATCCCGCCTCGCGGAGTGCGGCAGCAAAGGAATCCTTCTCCCCTGCCATATCATGGTTGGCATGATCTCCCGCAACCATCATAAACGGCGCCACAAGCACGCGTCCGCTCTTATGCCTTGAGACCTTCATTCTCCCGATCACATCGTCAATCGTAACGCTTCCCTCCACGGTCGCCACATAGACGTCGTTCTCTGTCACCTGTGCAAGCACACATTCCAGACGCTCGTAGCTCTCATCCGCCGCATGCTCACTTCCATGACCCATAAAAATCACCGGCGAAGATCCCGCCTCCGCCGCCACCGATTTCCAGAGAGCCTCCGCCGTTCTCTGATAATCCTCCGGTGTCTTAAGCAGCGCATCCGCAATCCGGACGTCCTCAAACCACGGTGCACAGTCTGTTACCTCCTGCTTCATCCGGTGGTTCTCAATCCCGTCAATGATGTGGGTCGGAAATACGATCACACGCCGCACCCCGGCATCGCGCATCCGGCAAAGCGCCTGCCTCACATCATCTTTCGCGATGCCGTCCCGCTCTCTTAACACCTTCCTCACAGTGCTGCTGGAATACGCCTCCTCCACCAGATCATGTGGATACTGCTCTCTGACAAGCGCCACCATGTGATCGATATTCTTTTCTCTTGTCTCCTGATAAGTCGTTCCAAAGCTCACGACCAATATGCCACGCTCCATCGCGCACCTCTCTTTCTCTGCCGCCGGTGCACATGCACTTCCCGATACATTTACCTTTCCGACGCACCTGCTATCCCCAATTCACACACCATCCCCCACATTCAACCACAATTTCATATTTTCTACAAATTCTGCTGTGCCTCTACAGGAATCAGCTTTCCGAGTGTTTTTGCATACTCGCGCAGCGCGCGGTTCGCTTCGTTGTAAGGTCCGAAAGCTTCCGCACAACAGACACACGTTTCGCACGTCTCAATCCACGATCTCGCCTCCGCGATCTCCTTCTCTGCGACCGGGAAAAACGGCTTCACGGAAACCACCCGGCTTGCCGCGGCACACGCATCCTGATATTCCACATCATTCTCCATCAGAATTCCCGCCGCAAACGGCACATTTTTCCGCTGTAAAGCATGATAGACCGGTATGCCGCTGCCCGCGCCGCCGATCACAAAGATCTTCGGCCGGCTCTTATTTCCGCGCAGATACACAGCTCCTGTCCGCGGATCAAAACACTCCGCGTCCACACCGTATAATTTCTGAATATAATCACCCGAAAATACCTCCTCCGGCGTCCCTGTTTTTCCGATGTGGTCTCCCTCCACACAGGCGATCACATCCGATACCTTTAGCGCCAGATCCAGTTCGTGGAGCGACATGACAACCGCCATATTTCTTTCTGCCGCGAGTCTTCGGATACTGGATAAGATGTCGATCTTGTAACGCATGTCCAGATAGGAAGTCGGTTCATCCAGAATCAGAATCCGCGGCTCCTGGCAGATGGCGCGTGCTAACATCACCCGCTGTCTCTGTCCGTCGCTGATCTGTGAAAAATTCCGGTCCGCGGTGTCCCTGGCATGCACCAGCTGCATGGCGTCATCCACAAGCTTCCAGTCTTCTGCGGAGAGAATCCCGAGCCTTCCGGTATACGGATACCTGCCGGTCGCAACCACCTCGCGGCAGGTCATAAATTCCGGATGAAGCCGCTCCGTCATCACCATCGCAAGCGTCCGTGCAACTTCCTCTTCCCGCATCCGGCTCATGGATGTCCCCTCCAGAAAGATCGTTCCTCCAAGCTCTGCAAGCTGTCTGGTCACGGTTTTTAATATCGTGGATTTGCCCGCACCGTTCGGTCCGATCAGCGTCAGGACATTTCCCGGACTTACATGCAGTGAAATATGGTTAAGCAGAGATTTTCTGCCGTACCCTGCCGCCACATCCTCAAGCCTGATTCCAGACTCTTTTTTCCTCTGTTCCATCACACGTTCCTCCGTTACCTGTCCTCATTCCTGCGCAGCATCATCACAATCACTACCGGCACCAGGAATACGGCTGTCACCGAACTGATCGAAAGCTCCGTCGGAGCAAACACCGTCCTCGCAAAGCCGTCGCAAAACAGCGTGATAATTGCCCCGCCCAGAAAACAGCCCGGTATCAGCAGAAGCGGTTTCGCCGTCTTCATCGCCGTCTTCACCAGATGCGGAACCGCAATTCCCACAAAGGAGATCGGTCCGGCAAAGGCCGTCACGCAGGCAGACAGCAGACTCGACAGCAGAATCAGCAATACGCGAAGCAGACGGATCTTAACGCCCATGTTTCTCGCATACGCCTCGCCCATCTGATACGCACCGATCGGTTTTGCCAGAAAAAAGGTCACTCCCATCGTGACTGCCACCACCGCTGTCATCATCCGCACATTCGACCAGGTCATTCCGGAGAGACTGCCCATCGACCAGTTGTGAAGGTTCACAATGTTGGAGTCATCCGCAAACGTCACGCAGAAATCCGTGATTGCCGAACAGATATAGCCGATCATAATGCCGCATACCACAAGCATGGACATTTTTTTTACCCGGCAGGAAATTAAGAGCACGAACCCCATCGCAAGCATCGATCCGGCAAACGCCGCCACAATCATGCCGAGCGAACTGATCGCCCTGCCCATTTCCAAAAGGGCAATCATCGTCAGCGCAACCACAAGCTTCGCCCCGGATGAGATGCCAAGCACATAAGGTCCCGCAATCGGATTCTGAAAAAATGACTGCAGCAGAAATCCCGCAACAGAGAGCGCTCCCCCCAGAATAACTGCCGCACAGATCCGGGGCAGGCGGATCTCCCAGACAATCTGCCGCGCCGTCTCATCCGCCGTGCCTCCAAAGCGGTGCAGCAGAATGTCCGCAATCTCACTTCCCGTCATCTTGACACTTCCGGAACCGATATTAAAGAAAAACAACCCGCCAAGCAGCAGGATCATCGCGCCAAAGGCTATCACATATCGTTTCATTCTTACCTCACGTGTTTTAAAAACCGATAATTATCATCTGTCTCATCCACAAGCACCTTGTGCAGATCCTCAATGAAATCACAGGTTCCCGTGGATTCCTGAAAGAAATTGCTTCCGGTACAATATACATTTCCCTCTTTTACCGCCTTAAAATCAGAAAACAGCGTGCTTTTTGCCAGAAGTTCATCGACACTGTAAAGCTCCCCCTCGATCGTACTGTTGTAGATGAGGATGTCGGCGTCCTTCGCTGCCGCATAAAAATCCTCCATCTGCATGTTCATCGTGGACAGGGCATTCTCCTCCGCCGAAAGACGGTCGTTTAGGACGTAGGTGCCGCCGGCGAGTCCGATCATCTGCGCAATATAGTCATTCGGCTTGCGGACATTGACCGCTCCGTTCGCCGTGATATAAAAAAAGGCCACCGTGCGGCCTGTATCTTCCTTTTCCATGATTGGTTCTATTTTTTTTAGCTGTTCTTCATAAAATGCATCGGCTTCCTGTTCTTTTCCATACAAAAGACCATATAACCGGATCCACTCCAGTCTTCCGAGCGGATGTTCTTCATAGCTGGAACGTTCCACCATGACCGGTATGCCAAGGCTCTCCAGCTTTTCTTTTACCTCCGGATTATGTCCGATCATCGTATTCTCCAGTGCAAAGTTGCACCCTTCCTTTAAAATCAGTTCATAGTCCGGTTCATTGTATTTTCCAGCATACAGCATACGGCCGTCTTCCATCGCAGCCGCAGCTTTCTCTATATACCAGTCCGACTCCTTTACTCCTGTAAGCCGGATGTCAGAAAGCGCTCCGATCTCACGGATCATATCCATCACCGATGAGGATACCAGATACGTGTGATCCAGCGGCTGTTTTAACACAACCACATCCTCCGGCACATGTTCCGGTACCGGAACATTCTCCGGCACCAGCAAAAAACGGCTGTCATCAGCCATTGTAATCAGATCATACTCCCCGTATTGTTCCACACGATACTGCGTGGCATAAGAGAGATCCCACTGCCCCGTCTTCGTCAGTTCCGAAAAGTCCGTCTCTTTTAACGCAAATGACAGTGTGTACTCAATCTCATGCGGCACGCTCATCGCCGTCGTATCCGCAATCACCGAGATCTCACATGGCAGCTTTTCAATCGGAATCGTAAACGTCGAGTTCTCTCCTGCCTCTGCCTCGTTGTAGCAGGTCTCATCCTCTACCATCATGTAATCATAATACGGGCTGCTCCACACGATGGTGGCATATATTTTGCCGTCCTTCACCGTAATCGCCGCCGGTGAGTCCACCGTCGCCCTGCCGCTGCCGCCGGTGAGCGTAACGTCCGCCTGATAGGTTCCGTCCGCCAGTTTTTCGCTCTGCGGCGTGTGGCACGCTGTGAGGAAACAGATCACAGACAGCAGGCATACGATCAGTTCTGTTACTTTCTTCTTCATCTCTTACTCCGCAACCGGGTCGGATACACTCACCTTGTGATCGTACCACACACCCTTGGTTCCAATAATTGCCAGATCAAATTCCTGATCCAGTGCTTCCACCGGAATATCGAATCCGTACACTTCCTCGGATGTTCCGTCACTGTAGGTTACGGTATCCTTCGTCGGCTCAAGCAGCTTGGCTCCGCTCTTCTGCGCGTCCTCGGCGGTTCCCGGATACAGATTTACGATACTCTGTGACACAAGACTTACGTGAATGGTCATCTTGCCATCCTTGACGGTAAGTGTGCCGCGTCCGGCACATGCCTCATTGACATGGAACATACTGCTGTCAGTGTCGAAGACGGCACTGTACGTGCCGTCCTCCAGATCTCCTGCTGTGGTTGCTGCTGCTACAGTATCTACGCTGCCGAGCGAATCGATCGCATCCTGTGTATGGGATACATACAGCTGCTCAATCGTATCGATTCTTCCAAGACCTGCGATCTGGCATGTTACACTCTCAAAAGATCCGTCTGCCTCAAACATGCTCTTCCAGGAATCATCATCATCCCCTGCCATATCGTTGTTGGCATGATCTCCTGCCACTACCATGAGCGGTCTTAATACCACTTTCGTGTAACCGGCTTCCTTGACTGCCTCGATCACTGCCTCACATGCAGTCTCTTCCGGCTCCCCTTCTACGGTGCCGATGAAGACATTCGCGTAGTTTAAGTCCTTCATCACACTTGCCATCTGGCTGTAGCTTACCTTCGCAGTATGAGCGGTTCCATGTCCCATGAATACGAATGCGGTACCATCCTCTGCTGCCGCATCCAGGGAGTCATAACCTGCCTCTGCAACTGCCTCTGCCGTGATCGCCTTTGCAACGGCTTCCTTATCGTCATTGATCACGGTTGCATCTGTGCCAACCTCACCGAGGAGCGGTTCTGCAACTGCAACGGATGTAAACTGATCGCGGTACTTCTCCACCGCTTCCATCAGCTCGTCATACTCTGCGCCATGCATCAGATGTGTCGGCTGAATCACAAGATTCTTCACCCCATTTGCCACCGCGCGGTCTAACGCCTGGTCTACATTGTCGATCTTCTCATCGTCTCTCGCCTGTACATGATTGATGATAATCTGTGCGGTAAACGCTCTTCTTACCGACCAGTCCGGATAAGCCTCCGCGATTGCTTTTTCCACGCCTCCGATATCCTCAGTACGGCTGTCATTGAAAGATGTTCCGAAACTTACGACAAGGATCTCATTCTCACCGATCTCATCCTCATTTAACGGATCGTCCTTGGAAGCGTCTCCGGTATCTCTTCCGAAATAATCCGGATCTGCGTTCTCACCTTCGACAAGTTCCTTCTGTGCGTCAGTCAATGCATCCCATGCCGCCTTTGCCTCTGCACACTGCGCATCGGTCTCATCCGTGCGCTCCTGCACGTAGATTGCATCGATCAGCGCAGCAACATGATCTGCCGCATCCTGATCGGATACTGTCTCTGTCCCGGTCTCCGCAACAGCCTCTGTCTGTGCTGTCTGCACGTTCTCCTCTGTGGTTGTCTCTGTCTTACTGCCGCATCCACCGATCATGCCAGCTGCAAGTGTCAGGCTTAGTAAGAGTGCCAGTGTCTTTTTTTTCATAATTCCTCCTGCTGATGATTGTATATTTTCCATAAAACAACAGAAAGAAACTCCGCTCTATGAAACATAGAAACGGAGCAGCTGATCAACACACAAAAGTACGACCAATTACTCGTGATCCGGAATCTCTTCCTGTACTATCATAACTGGCAGGTTTCCTGGCTGATAGATCCTCATGCAGCTACTTACCTTCCCGGCGCATGCGCGCCAGTGGCGTAAAGCTTTCGTATCTGCACTCCCTAATCACAGTGACGAGATCGTACAGGATTCCCACCTGTTTCCCTTTTAACCGGTACAAAGGCTCATCTGTACATCTTCTGCACATACCTTTGCACCGGCACCAGTTACTTTTTTATGAAATTAAAAACATATTACCATTGCATGTTTATTTTTTCAAGTAGATTCTGTCCGCCGCCTTTTTCAGGAAACGGTACGCGTATTCCGGATTGGAGTAATAATATAGATGCGGGAATCCCATCCATTGCGACGGACTCTCATGAACGCACTCCCACGATCTTCCGTTTACCGGCTTTTTGGCCACCGCACCCACGCCGTTGTCCGTGCTGTCATAATAGTGAAACTCATGCCCCGCAATCTGTGCGCCCGCCGGGAGGAAGTTCTCCTCCTTTTCCGTAAGCATCACATAGCCGAAGCGCACCAGTTTCCCGGTATTTATAGCCGACGCCGGAATCACTCCCGCCATCGGATAGCACACTCCCTCATCGTCACAGAGCGTCTCATGCAGATAGAGGAATCCGCCACACTCCGCGATCGTCGGCAGACCGTCCGCCACCGCGTCGTGCACCGCTTTTCGCATTGGGATGTTTTTCGACAGCGCTTTTGCATGCAGTTCCGGATATCCGCCGCCTAAGATCAGTCCTGCAATCCCCTCCGGCAGGCTCTCATCCTGTAACGGAGAGAACGGCACCAGCTCGGCTCCCGCCTCCCGCAGTAGCTGCAGATTGTCCTCATAGTAAAAACCAAACGCCGCGTCTCTTGCAATTCCGATTCTTACATCCGCAATCTTTTTTTTCGGCACCGGATCTGTCTCCAGCGCTTCTGCGGATGCGGCAATCGCAAGAAGCTTCCCGCAGTCAAGCGTTTTTCCGAGCGTATCCGCCACCGTCTGAATCTGCTTTTTCACATCCGCAATCTCTTCGGGCATCACAAGTCCTAAATGTCTGCTGTCCCAGTGCAGTTCCTTTAACTTCGGCAGACACCCCAGCACTGGCAGCGACAGCTCGCGCTCTATTTCGGGACGGATTGTCTCACAGAATGTCACCGATGTCTGATTTAAGATCACGCCCCGGATCAGATGATGCCGGTCATAGTCCAGAAAGCCCCTTATGACCGGCAGAATGGAACGCCCCATTCCATGTGCGTTCACCACCAGAATCACAGGCGTCTTCGTCACCTCTGCCAGATGGTAGGACGATCCCTCCTTGCGGATTCCACCGAGGCCGTCGTAAAGTCCCATCACGCCCTCCATCACCGCAAGGTCTGCGCCCTCTGCCGCGCGCGCAAAAAGGCTTTTCGTCAGTCTCTCCCCAGTGAAAAAAGTGTCCAGATTCCGGGAAGGGACGCCGAGCACCGTCCGATGGAACATCGGATCGATATAGTCCGGCCCGCACTTGATGGCACTGACGCTTTTTCCTTCCTGTGAAAAAAGCATCATCAGCGCACAGGAAAGAAGCGTCTTGCCGCTCCCGCTTCCCGCCGCCGCAATCATGATTCTGGGAATGTTCATCTTACCTCTCCTCCCGTCTGTCCGGTTTTTGTTCTTCCCCCTCGCCGTTCTCCGACAGGGAAAAAGCGATCACATAGATCGGATTCTCCGCCTGCATCAGATGATGGGTGCCAGCCTTTTTTGCACGGCTGACCGCAATCTGTGTGATCTCTTCGTCACAGATCAAAAGCTCCTTCCGCAGTGCCACAACCTCGGCGACCGTCTCAAGTGAGACGGCATTTAAGACAACACGCACATCCGGATTTTTCTCCCGGAGTGCCAAAAGGATCTCCCGCAGTCTGCCGCCGCTTCCGCCGATGAACGCGTGCGTCGGCGCCGGGAGTTCCCCAAGACATTCCGGCGCCTCCCCCTTTACGACAACAAGGTTCTTCACGCCTGCACGCGTTGCATTTTCCGCAATCAGTCCGCAGGCTTCCTCCCCGTGTTCCACGGCGTACACCCGCAGCTGTTCCGAACGCAGCGCCGCCTCCACCGCTATCGAGCCGGTACCGCTTCCGATATCATAAAATACGCTCTGGCTTCTTAACCCGAGCCTGCACAGAGACAGCCAGCGGATCTCCTCCTTTGTCATGGGGACACGTCCGCGCACGAACCAGCGGTCAGGAACTCCCGGAGCGAGCGTCTCCCCCTGCGCCCCCGGATTTTCAATCAGGCAGGCATAGAGTCCATCGTCCTTTAACGTCCGGCACACTTCCGGCGTTCCGTGCCAGATCTGCTCTTCCTTGTAGGAAAGCTGGTATCCGATGGTAAGCTCCACCCCGGACAGTCCCGCCGCCTCAAGTTCTTCCCCGATGCGGATTAGATCGCTTCTGCCTGAAACAATTAAAAATACCTTTTTCTCACTGCGCACACACGCGCTAACATCCGCCTCTCTCCCGTGTGTGCTGACTATTTTCGCGTCCTGCCAGCTTTTACCTGCGCGCGCCGCCAGATAGGCGAGCGAAGAGATTCCTGGACAGATGGTGATCCCGGCTTGTAATTTCCCAAGACGCACTTCTTCCTGCAATGCCTTATGCACCGCCTCTGCGCCGCTGTAAAATCCGGTATCGCCGGAAAATAAGATGGCAATCCGCACGGTTCCTTTTTCCCTGCAGGAATAAATATACGGAAGAAGATCTGCCGGAAGGTACGCCTCCCGTTTTTCTGCATCCGGTGCGATCAGAGAATCCGCCGCGGCAAGCAGCCGCTTCGCTCCGCAGACCACCTCCGCCTGCGCAATCGCCTCCCCTGCCTCGCCGGTGAACAGCTTTGTGTTCCCCACTCCGATTCCCACGAGAGAAATCTGCAGCGGCTGATGCTTCGTCCCGCTCTTTTTCCCGCAGAGTGTTTCGATTTCGGACAGGACTTTTTCCATGCTCATCCCGCCCGCCTGTTCCGGATTCTTAATCATAACAACAGGAATTTTTGTGTGCTCTGCCGCGCGGATCTTCTCTGGGAATCCGCCCGCCTGTCCACTCTCTTTGGTCACCAGCACGCCGATGTCATACTGCCGGATCAACGCCTCGTTGAGCTCTGTTCCAAAAGGTCCCTGCATGGCTATGATCTGCTTCCCCGGAATCTGTTCCCTGTGACAGATTTCGATACTCTCCACCCCCGGAAGCACACGCACAAAAAGCCTCTTGCGGATCTCCTCCCGGACGGCATAGGCGTGCAGTTCCTTGCTTCCTGTCGTAAGAAGAATGTTTCCCGGCAGACTAGACAGCAATTTTACACATTCCTGTGTGTCCGCCACCGTGTGTATCATCCACTCGTGCTCTGCGATCTCACGCTCCGCCGCCGTGCTCCGGCTGAGTCTTAAATAGGGAAGATTGGTCTTTTTTGCACTTTCTTTGATGTGTTCTGTCACCTCCACCGCGTAGGGATGTGTGGCGTCCACCACAGCAAGAAACGCACCGGTTCGCATGAGTTCTTCCATTTCCGGTTCGCTCATACGGCCTTCCCGGATCACAAGATGCTCCCGCGGGCGCATCACTTCCCTGCCGTACTCGGTCGCAACACTCGCCACGCAGTCGATCTGCCTGCCGCAGAGTACCTCCGCTATTTTTCTTCCCTCCGTTGTCCCGGAAAAAATCAATATTTCTGCCATATTCTCTCCATTTCCAGGTCTCTTATCCGCGCTCATCTGCACGCGCCTTAGCGCCTGTCCCGATCTGATAGCCGCGTTTTGTGACAAGCTTATCCCCCATGATGACCGACTGTGAGTTGCCGATAAATACCGTGGTAAACATATTCACCTGAGTCTCACGCAGTTCCCGCAGTGTGCAGGTATGCGCCGTCTCCCCGTCTCTTCTGATATTTTCCACATAGCCGCAGGCACGCGTTTCCTTCGCCCCGGCATCCAACAGAATATCACAGGCGCGCTGCAGATAATCTGCACGCTTCCTGCTCGACGGATTGTAGAGCGCTATCGCAAAATCCCCCAGGACAGCTGCCCGAAGCCGCGCTTTAATCTGCTCCCACGGAGTCAGAAGATCGCTCAAGCTGATCACGCAGAAGTCATGGTTTAACGGCGCGCCGAGCACTGCTGCCCCGCTGCTCGCCGCGGTAATTCCCGGTATCACCGTAAGTTCGCAGGACGGATACTCCTCGCTCATCTCATACATGAGCGACGCCATCCCGTAGATCCCGGCATCCCCGCTGCAGATTAACGCTACGCGTTTTCCCTTCCCGGCCTCCTCATAGCACATCCTGCAACGCTCCACTTCCTGGCGCATCGGGGTCGACAAAAACGTTTTTCCCGAAAAGCGTTCCCCGAGAAGATCCAGATACACCGTATATCCCACAATTACCTCACAGGATTCCAGCACAGTGAGCGCTTCCTGTGTCATATCTTCCTCTCTGCCCGGTCCCATTCCGACAATATAGATCTCATATTTCATCAAAACTTCACACTCCATTTTCTCTCTGCTATGGCAAGCGTCTTACCCTCACAGGCTGTCTTTTGCACCAGAAGTCTGCCGCCCTCCCCCGCAGCGCAGACCGCCGCGCGCTCACACACATTATCCACGCCGACCTGTTGTGCCACAAAGTCGGACGACGTGAATGTACCGTCCGCACACTGTAGGCGCCCGGCCGGGTAGGTGATATAGGGAACCGCCAACCGTTCTGCCAGCGCCAGAATTCCCGCTTCATCCGCCTTTACATCGACCGATGCGATTCCCGCCACCGCCGCCCAGGAAAGCTTCGCAAGTTCCAGAGTCTCTCGCACAAACGCTTCCAGTTCTTCTTCGCTCTTGCCCCTTCTGCAGCCGATGCCGAACATCAGGCAGGACGGAATCAGCCATAAGCTGCATTGTTCCACATCTTCGCACTGCGGCGCAACCAGCACATCCACCGGCTTCTTTGGCGGATACGGCACCAGCCTTACCTCCGGCGGAATCTCTCCTTCACATTCTCCGGCGACGGACATGGTAAGATACCCGTCGCGCAGAAGCCTGGCGGACACCCAGGCGATTCCGTCATGACTGGCAATGGCAAGATGGTTTGTCGCTGCAAATACATCCACCGCAAAAAGCCCATTCACATCCGTCGCCGTGGTGAGCACGGCAGTCGCGCCGAGCGCTCTTGATAGCTCCCCGGCAAGCCGGTTGGCTCCCCCATAATGCCCTGCAAGAAGCGGAATCACGAACTGTCCCGCCTCATCTGCCACAAGCACCGGGACATCGGAAAGCTTATCTTTTACATGCGGTGCGATACTCCTGACCGCAATCCCACATGCACCGATAAACAAAAGTGCATTTCCTGCTGCAAACTGTTCTCCCGCCCATGTAAAAAGCGGCTGCTCCACAGGTATACCGATCCCGTCTGCCCGGACGTCACTGCATTTTGTATATAATTTGCAGGACCATGCAGCATCCATCACTTTTTGAATATGTTCTGCCAGTTCTGCTCCCCTGTAAGTAAAACTGATGACAGCTATATCCGTCTTCTTCAATCTGTCTCTCCCTGTCCCTTCTTCGCCTTCCGGTATCCCGTGGTAAATCCGGGATCATACAGCTTTGAACGCTCATACTCCGGCGCCGCCAGCACATCTCCCACCAGAATCAGCGCCGTCTTCGTAATCTGATGCTCCGCCGCCACCGCAGCAAGCGTCTCCACCGTGCACACGTATGCCTCCTCGTCCGGCCAGGTCGCCTTATAGACGACCGCAGCCGGCGTATCTGGCGCATACCCTCCATCCATCAGTCTTTCCGACAATTCTTTTATCATTCCTGCACTTAGGTAGACTGCCATGGACGCCTGATGTGCTGCAAAACTCTCAATGCTCTCCCGCTCGGGCACTGCCGTTCTTCCTGCCATTCTTGTGATAATCAGGCTCTGGGAGATCCCCGGCAGCGTATACTCCAGATTCAGAGCCGCCGCCGCGCCAAAACATGCGCTGACGCCGGGACAGCTCTCATAGGAAATCCCCTCCGCTGCAAGTACATCCATCTGTTCACGCACCGCCCCGTAGAGACTCGGCTCCCCGGTGTGAAGCCGCACGGTGGTAAGCCCTTTTTCCTCCGCCTCTCGGATGACCGCAAGCACTTCCTCCAACGTCATTTTTGCGCTGTCATAGATCTTTGCCCCGCTTCCGGCATAAGAAAGAAGCTCCGGATTCACGAGCGATCCCGCATAGATAATGACATCCGCCTGCTCCAGCAGTCTCATTCCGCGGACCGTGATTAAATCCTTTGCTCCCGGACCCGCCCCGACAAAATATACCATACCGTTTCCTCCTTAAACTGCGTTACTGCAAATGTTCTTCTTCCCCGCGGATTCGTTCCAGAAGTTCTACCGCACCGTCGCTTCTCGCCAGCTCGCCGTACCCGTTCGCATAGAGAATGCATTCCACACGCAGTTTCTCTTTCACCCGCTTCTTTAAATAAAAAAGAATCTTTTTCATTAAAAGTTCCATCGTCGCGGAAAGACATCCGTCCTTGGCAATGTAGGCGAGCGCCTCCTCCGTCACAAGACAGTCTAAGATCTTCCCCAGCGTATCGGGCGCACACCCGGCGCGGTATGCCGCAGCCATCAGAAGCTCCATGCGCGCGTCCGCCTCCCTGGAATGTGTGTCCATAATTCCGCCGGAGAGCTTTACCAGCTTTCCGATGTGTCCGGTCAGAAGCACCGCCTCAAATCCGAGCTCCACCGCCATATCCATCGTCTTCCCGATAAAATTGCTGCACTTGACGCTTCGGTCCAGATCGAACCCGTAAGCGCGCTTCATATATTGCAGACCGTAATTTCCCGGTGAGATTGCCGCAAACCGGTTTCCCTCTTCGCGCTTCTGCTTAAGCTCCACATAGATCGTGTCAAGGAGCGCCTGACTGCTCATGGGCTCCACAATCCCGGTCGTTCCAAGGATTGAGATACCGCCCACAATACCGAGTCTCGGGTTGAACGTCTTTTTGGCAAGTTCCTCTCCCCCCTGCACCGAAATCTCCACCAAAAGGCTCCCCGCATAATCGGTAAGCGCACACACTTCTTCCACCTCGCGGGTAATCATCTCCCGCGGCACATGATTGATCGCCGCGCTCCCGACGGGCTGGTCTAACCCCGGTCTTGTGACCGTTCCGACACCCGCGCCTCCCGTAATAAGAATCTGCGGTTTTCCGCAGTCTTTTTCCTGTTTCTGCTCCTGCCAGGATACTTCCGCAAAAATCAGTGTTCCCGTCGTGATGTCCGGATCATCTCCGCCATCTTTTCTGACAGCACAGCGCACGGAATGCTCCGTGCGGCTGATCTCTTCCATCCTGGCATGGTAGAGGATGCCTTTTGGCGTGGTGATGGTAATCTCGTGCTTTTCTCTGCCGGTAAGAAGCATATAAGCCGCCGCCTTTGCCGCCGCTGCGGCGCAGCTTCCCGTCGTAAATCCATAGCGCATGGGCTCACCTCCCAAGCTCGTAGAGAATCGCATTGCAAATGGCAGCCGCGACATTGCTGCCGCCCTTTCTTCCACGGTTTACAATATGCGGTATCTTCGTCTGTAAAATCAGTTCCTTCGCCGCCTCCACATTGACAAACCCGACCGGAACGCCGATGATGAACGCTGGGCGGTAGCCCTCCTCTATCATCCCGTATAGCTGAATTAAAGCTGTCGGCGCATTTCCGATCGCAAAGATGACCGGTTTTTCGATCTTTGCCGCCCGTTCCATGCTCACGGTGGCGCGGGTAACGCCCCGCTCCTTCGCCTCTCTTGCCACATCCTCGTCCGCCATAAAGCAGTGTACCGATCCGCCGTAGCGTGCGAGCACGCGCTTGTTGATGCCGGAGAGCGCCATGTTGGTGTCCGTCACAATGTCCGCGCCCTCTGTGATGAGCCACTTTGCCGTCTCCACCGCTCCCGCGGAGTAGGTCATCGTCTGCGCATAGGAAAAATCGGCGCTCGTGTGGATCACACGCTTCGTGACCATTGCTTCCTCCACAGGCAGCGTAATCCCCCGAAGCTGCAATTCTTCCTCGATGATGGAAAAGCTGCGCTTCTCTATCTCCTGCGGCATCACATACTCGATTCCGTCGGGCACTGCTGCCGGCTTTTTATCATCTTTGCCGTTTTCCACCACGCTGCTTCCCGTCACCTGCGCCAGCGCCGCAAGCAGGCGTTCATTCTCCTCGCGCCGTCTGACCGCAATCCGGTAATATCCCCCGGAAAGTCCCCGGTAGTTGCTGCAGTCGCGGATCAGAATCCCCTTCTTTAAGAGCTCTTTTGCCAGCGGACGCCCGTCCTTTATCATCAGGAAATTGGCGTTTGACGCAAACACAGTGATGCCAATTTCCGACAGCTGCTCCGTAAGCCAGGCACGCTCCCTGCAGACAAATGCCACCGAGTGCTCCACATACGCACGCTGCCCGCAGGCCACACATCCCGCCTGCTGCGCAAACACCGACAGATTCCACTCCGGCAGATCGGCTCTTATCGCTTCCGTAAGAGCAGCATCGCTGCAGACGAGATAGCCGAGCCGCACTCCCGGCATGGCATAGAGCTTCGTAAATGCCCGCACGATCACAACTCCCGGATAATTCCGATACTTTTTTAAGAAGGAATAGCGTTCTTCCGCTCCGGTAAACATCACAAAACATTCGTCCAGAATCAGGGTCACACCGTACTTCTGACAGCGCTCTGCAATCTTCTCCAACAGTTCCGGCTCCACCACCGTACCCACCGGATTATTCGGGACTGCCAGAAAAACGGCGTTCACACCCTCCCCGATGGCAGTAAGAAAGCGCTCCGTCACCGCGTAGCCGTCCGTCTCAAGCAGTTCGTGGCAGCAGATCTCTGCTCCCACAGACTTTGCCGCATACTCATATCCGTAAAATGACGGTACAGGAAGCAGCACCTTTTTCGCATGAACCGCTCTTAAAATGGCAGGAAACAGTTCTGACGCACCGTTTCCGCACACAATATCCGCAGGCGCAATCCCTTTTGCCCCGGCGATGGCATCCCGCAATGCCTCCGACCGGATATCCGGATACCGCTCACACCATGCCACTGCCGCCTCAAGCGCCTCACGCACCCGCTGCGGCATCCCGAACGGATTGATGTTGACCGAAAAATCAAGCGATACCTGATTGCGGTATATGTCTCCTCCATGTATGTTCTGCTGCACCATCCCGGTTCTTCCTCCTGTTCTGTCTCTATGCTACCACACAATGGCTGTCACGCACAACCAGACAGCCATACAAATTCCCCATCCGAAAAATGCCATCCCGTACAGCAGGCGGTTGGCACGTCTGATATCCTCTGTCTCCACCGCTCTGAGCGGATCACCGATGTACGGCTTTTTGACGATTCTTCCAAAATAGCTGGCATCTCCTGCCAGTCTTATGCCGAGCGCTCCCGCACATGCCGCCTCGGTCTGTGCGGAGTTCGGGCTGGCATGCTGATACCGGTCCCGCTTAAAAATCTTCATCGCATTCTTCTGGTCAAATTCGTTTCCAAGGAAACAGCAGGATAAGATCATGAGCATGGCGCTGATGCGCGCCGGAATGAAATTGACAACATCGTCCAGCATTGCCGCCGCCGTGCCAAATGCGTGATACCTGTCATTTTTATATCCCACCATCGAATCCATGGTGTTGACCGCCTTATAAAAAAAACCTCCCACCGGTCCAAACAGCGCCAGATAGAGCATCGGCGCGATCACTCCGTCGGAGGCATTCTCAGCCACGGTCTCGATCGCCGCCTTCGCCACGCCCTCCTCATCCAAACATTCCGTATCTCTTCCGACGATCATGGAGACTGCCTTTCTCGCCCCGCACAGATCATGCTCCGAAAGCCGCTTGTACACTTTCATGCTCTCCGTCTTCAAGCATTTTGTGGCAAGCATCTGGTAGGTCATGACACTCTCTGTAACAACCCCCGCCGCCGGATGGATCCGGTACGCCGCAAACAGGACTGCTGCCGTAAAAAAGAGTACCGGAAGAAGCACGAACGCCACAAGCCACCTTCCCTTTTTCTTCTCGGCGGCTTCATTTCGCACCGCGCCGTCTGTCTCTCCAAGCAGCTTTCGATCCAGCCATCCGATCAGGCGCCCGATCCACCGGATCGGATGCGGAAGCCAGTACGGATCGCCGAACAGCAGATCCATCACAAATCCGATTGTAAACGCCGTCATATGATATACCGAGAGCATGTCATTCCTCCAACTTTCTCACATCCGCAATTTTTATCGTGTCTCTTAAAGTATTTCCCGCTGCATTAAATTCCACAGACAGTCGTCCTTTATATCCTTTCGCATTTGCGCACTGGTAATCGTAATAACTGCCCTCCGCAAAAGCGTCCAGAAGCGCCATGATCGTTCCGCCGTGCACGATGAGTGCAAGCGACGCCGGAAGCTTCTCCCGCGTCCACACTTCCTTAAGCAGCTCACAAAATCCCTCCACGCACCGTCTCTGGAACTGTTCTCTGCTCTCCCCTTGCGGAAACGGCAGCGTTCCGTTGCTGTCGATCCACGCCTGATAGCGGACATCCGCTTTCAGTTCCTCACAGTTATGCCCTTCAAACGCGCCAAAATCCATCTCCCGGAACTGATCGAAAACGCATGGCGCCTGTCCGGGGTACAACAGCTCTGCCGTCTGTCTGCAGCGCTCCAGCGGACTTGCCGCAACGCATGCTGCCGCCGGATAAACGCCTTTTTTCTGCAATGTGAGAAGCTGCTCTCTGCCTTTTTGTGAAAGCGGCTCATCCGTTCTTCCGATATAGCGGTGCTCTTCATTCCCGGGCGTCATACCGTGACGGATCAGTGCCATGTCTGCCTCATACCTCATTTGATCCGCTCTCCGATCCCGCACACAATGCGCTCCACGCGGTCTGCCTTATTTGCCAGTTCACACAGCAGCCTGCCGGTCAGCTCCCGGTACTCGCGCTCCTCATGCTCCATCGGCACGATCCCGTTGCCGATCTCATCACTGATGATGATGCAGTCCGGGTGTTCCAAAAGAAGCTGCCCGGTCAGCGCTCTTACATCCGCTCCATCCTTAAGCAGCCTCTTCACCCACAGATGATAGTGGTTGCAGACCGGCGCCTCCTTCAATGTTCTCCCGGTAAATGTCTCTGTGGCTCCATCCCACACCGGATGTTTTTCCCCCGGATGCCTGTCTGTGACATAAGTAAGCTTTCCCTGTGCATATCCGCCAATGTATAGTTCCATGTGTTATCCTTTCTGATGCGTCATCCCGCAATGCTTCATTCCTAGCCGATCAGCCCTGCCGCCGCCACAAGCACCGCCATCACACCCTCGCACAGCGTCACAAAATACCCCGCGAGATCTCCGGTAATACCGCCAAATTCTCGGTAACTCTTCTGTCTGTAGTACGCGTAGGTAAGCCCTGCTGCCGCACACGCAAGAGCGCCGGTTTTCACCGATACGGCAAGCATCAGCCCGACGCAGAGTACAAGCTGCAGATACAGCGCCGTTAGCACCACCCGCCGGTGCGCCTCGCTCGCGAACTGATAGAGCATCCCGTTCGTCTTGGCACAGCGCAGGGATACGACACCGATCCCGCTTAAGGTGCGCGACAAAAAAAAGCCTGCGGCAAGTACTAAAATCTGTTCTTTTTCCGTGATCATGGACACTGCTCCCAGATAGATCAGCTCATACATCACAAAACAGATCACGGCAAACGCGCCGATGTGGGAATCTTTTAAAATCTCCAGTTTGCGCTCCCTGTCGCGGTAAGAATGCAGCGCGTCCATGGTGTCCATAAACCCGTCCGCATGAAATCCGCCGGATATTGCAAGCGGCAGAACCGCTCCTACCGCCGCCCGGGCAGTGGACGGGATCCCATACACGCCCGCGAATCGGTTCCACAACAGGAAACACAATCCGATCACCGCTCCGACCCACGGGAAGAAGCACAGCGTATAGCGCATGTCCTCCTCCTTCCACGCGAACTGCGGCACCGGAATTTTAGAATAAATCGAAAATGCTATAAAAAAAGACTTTATCACGGACATGCCGGTGCTCCTTTCTGTCTGTGTCCCTGTTTCTCTGCCACCGCTACCGGAAGCTTTCCCTTTCTTGCAACGGGAATTCCCGCAATCACTTCCACCACAACGTCCGAACGCTCTGCCAGTCTCACATTGATGCTGCCGAGCGCCCGAAGATATTCCATGGTGGAAGTATCATAGACGATGCCATCCTCAAACACATTGTTGGTGACAATGACAAGTTCTTCCGTCTCCTGCGCCAGCACGCCAATCTGCGTGACAATCTTTTCCGCGACCTGCTCACTGCCCGCCGGTTCTTCCGTGTCAAACATTTCATTGGCAGCCAGATTCGACATGCACTCCAGGAGCACCACGCCGCCACCGGCCTCCCGAAGTGCGGGAAGGCACTGCATGATGTCCGTCGGCTGCTCGATCGTCACAAAGCCTTTGCCTGCGCGCATCCTTTTATGGCGCTCCACCTTTTTTTGCCCCTCCTCGCCGAACACATGCATGGTTGCCAGGTAGAAGTGCCTTTTCTCTTTTTGACACTCCAATGCCACTTTTTCCGCATAAGCTGACTTTCCGCTGCCGCTTCCGCCGATCACCAGAATCATGTCCTACTCCTCTCTGAGGCTACCCGAATCTGTGATACGGTGCCACATCAATATCCGCAAACGTGGTGCGCTCGCCGTAGATCGTCCGCGCAATGTCCAGCAGTCCGCACATCATCACAGCTCCGGTTCCCTCTCCCAGCGCCAGTCCCGCATCTAACACCGGGCGGATTCCCAGTTCTTCCAATATGCGCTCCGCCGCCGGTTCCCTGCTCTTGTGTGACGGTATCACGTAATCGCGCACGCCGGGAATCATCCTCTCCGCCGCAAGCGCAGCCACCGCACTGATGACTCCGTCAACGACCACCGGCACATGTGCCAGGGCGCCGCCGATAAACACGCCGGAAAGTCCGGCGATATCCAGTCCGCCCACTGCGCACAGCACATCAAATGCGTCCGCCTGATAGAGTTCATGCATCTGGATTCCCTCTTCGACCACCGCAATCTTGCGTAAAAGCGCCGTGTCACTGAGTCCGGCTCCCTTTCCGGTGATCTCCTTCGGATCGCAGGATAACAGTGCCGCCGCCACCGCACTGCTGGTCGTCGTGTTGCCGATTCCCATCTCACCGGTCGCAAGCAGCTTATAGCCCTCGTGCGCAAGCCGCTTCGCAATCTCCATGCCGATCTCAATCGCCGCCAGTGTCTCCTGCTCCGTCATCGCCCGTTCCTTGATAAAATTTCTGGTTCCGCGACGCACTTTGCACGGCAGCACGCCCTCCGGCGATCCCTCTTCGTTGATTCCGATGTCCACCGGTATTACCTCGACGCCGGCTGCTTTTGCCATCCGGCAGACGGAGCTCGTCCCTCTCCCCATGGCTGCCGCCACCTTCGCCGTCACATCCTGTCCGGACTGGCTGATCTTCTCCTCCACAATTCCGTTGTCCGCACACATCACAACCACTGCTTTTCTGGAAATATCAAGGGCGGGATCACGCCGGATTGCTCCGATGCGGGCAAACAATTCCTCAAATTCTCCCATCCCGTCCAGCGGCTTTGCAAGCGCATCCCAGTTGCCGAGGACTTCCTTATAGACCGCCTGATCCGGCGGCTCTATCTTCAACTGTCTCATCTGCTGTCTGTCTAACATCCCACACACCTCTCTCTTTTGTCACTCATATTCCCGCATCATCTTATAGATCGCATCGAGATCCAGATACTTGCGCAGCGTTGCCGCCAGCTTGTCGTACTGCTGCTCCTTGAACAATCCGTAGTCCACGCCGTCCTCCCCGAGCACGAGTCCCTTCCTCTCTGCGAGGTGCCGCACGATCTTCCCGGCGATTGAGCCATGGTCAAAAATGCCGTGCACGTAGGTGCCGCACACATTTCCCGCAAAGACGCCGTCCGTGCGCTCCTTCCCGGTAATCTCGTCGCGGATCCTGCAGAAAGGTTCGCAGTCCCCCTCCGGTCTGCTGATTCCCATGTGAATCTCATAGCCGCTCAGTTCACATCCGTCCAGCATCCCGCCAAGAATCTCTCCGCCAACCCGGGTTCGCACTTTCTGTTCCCCCAGCTCTGTCGTGACCGGAAGTAATCCCATTCCCCGGATCACACCGCCTGTTTCCACGCCGTGCGGGTCTGCAATCTGTTTTCCGAGCATCTGGTAGCCGCCGCAGATTCCAAAAATGAACGTCTCCGCGCTTCTGTGAAGAATCGCCGCCTCCAGACCGTTCTGGCGCATCCATTTTAAATCCTCCATCGTATTCTTGCTTCCCGGAAGAAGAATCATATCCGGATGATGCAGCTTTTCCACTGAATCGACATAGCGCAGCGACACATCCTCAAACTGCTCAAATACCGAGAAATCCGTAAAATTGGAGATGCGCGGAAAACGTATCACTGCAATGTCGACCGCCGCCTCCTGCCTCGCATCAAACCGGGTCGTCAGACTGTCCTCATCCTCGAGGGAAATCTGCATGTACGGCACCACCCCGACGACCGGAACGCCGCCGCGCTCTTCCAGCATCCGGATTCCCGGCGCAAGAATGGACACATCGCCCCGGAATTTATTGATGATAAATCCTTTTACCCGCCTGCGCTCCGACTCCTCCAGAAGAAGCTGTGTCCCGAGCAGCTGCGCGAACACTCCGCCCCGGTCAATATCTCCGGCGATCAGCACCGGCGCATTCAAAAGTTCCGCCAGCCCCATGTTCACGATATCATTCTCTTTTAAGTTGATCTCCGCCGGGCTTCCCGCACCTTCGATCACAATGATGTCCGCCTGCTCCTCAAGCCTGTGGTACGCCGCAAGAATGTCCGGCACCAGTTTTTTCTTATAAGCAAAATAATCCCTGGCACTCATATTCCCGATCACTTCGCCGTTCACAATCACCTGGGAACCAATGTCGTTGGTTGGCTTTAACAGGATCGGATTCATCGCTACCGTCGGTTCCATCCCCGCCGCTTCCGCCTGCATCACCTGCGCCCGCCCCATCTCAAGCCCTTCTTTTGTGATAAAGGAATTTAACGCCATATTCTGTGATTTAAAGGGTGCCACCCGGTAGCCGTCCTGCCGGAAAATGCGGCAGAGTCCTGCCGCGATCAGGCTCTTTCCCGCATTCGACATGGTCCCCTGTATCATGATGCGCATTGCCATAGCTTACTCCAATCTAAAAAAATCTCCATGCCTCAAATAGCATGGAGATTATACTACATATCCGCCTCTTTTACCAGTATTTTAAGCTTATTCCCCGCTCTCATCCACCACAATCGGGGTAATGACAATCTTATCCGCCGCAATGTTGGTCTTGCGTTTTACAATATCTTCCACCTGTGCCCGCTTTGCATCCGTCACCTCTCCCATATTTAAGACAACGTCGCAGTTATCTTCCGTGATGCTCACCACCACATCGGAAAATCCCTTTGCCTCCAGCAGCATTTCCGCAGCTGCCTCCCGCTCGGCAATATCCGTCATGGCGATCATCTTGTTGACAGCATCCTGCTTTAAACTCTCATCGATCGTCGTATTGTTTACAATCTCAAGCAGGGATTCCTTATTCTTGGAGCGGATCTGCTCGCGGTTTAATTTCATCTCCGCCGCATAATCGAGGTTCGCAATCGTCGTGCTTGTAAGCACTGCCTCCCCAGGATTCTCGACGTCCGCGGCACCGTCCGTCATCTGTGCCACATCCCCGGACTGCGCGGCATCCACTGCTGCCGTCTCCGTTCCTTCCACAAGCGCCAGTTCCTCCCCGGTTCCCTCATCGGTAAAGATCTCCTGCTCCGCAAGCATATCCTCCTCCGATATGTCGTATGTATCCTGCACCGTTCCCGCATCCGCGCTCGCTTCCGCCGTCACCTGGCCATCTTCCATATTGTTGTTCATGTAGCTGAAATATCCTGCCACCGCAATCATAAGTGCCAATGCTGTTATCACCAGCTGGTTTTTCCGAAATATTTTCTTCACTCCGATTCCTCCCTGGAACACATCTTAACTACTCTAATCCTATGCGGTTCCACCTTTAATAATGCCTGCACGGACTCTGAAATCTCAGAAACCGCCGCCGGGTTCCCGCCTCCCTCTGCGACCACCACAACGCCTGCCACCGTCGGCAGCGTCTCTTTCTGTACATACGGATATTTTTCATCTGCAGTCTCCACGTATACCGTCGAATCTTCCCCCGCCTGTTCTGTCACACTGCGCTCCCCGCCTCCGGAATCACGCTCGCCCGTCGAGGAGGAAGTTGTCTTTTTGTCCTTCTCCACAATCTGTTCGCCCCCGTCTGAAACGGTAATCATGACGTCCACTCTGCCCACCCCGTCCATCTGCATCAGAATATTCTCGAGCTTCTTCTCCAGATATTGGACATATTCCTGCTCTCCCTCCTCCGATGTCTGGCTGCCTGACGCCGTCCCTCCACTATCTCCTGACGCCGTTCTTCCGCTGCCGCCTGACATCTCCTTTTCTCCCTGTGCCGTGTTATATGCCTTTTCTGCTGTGCCATCCCCACTCTCCACCGGCAGTGCAATCACAAGCAATAATATCCCCGCCAGCGCGAGCAGCAGCCAGTCGCTTTTCTTCCAGCTGCGCCAGTTTTTGTTCTGTAAGATCCGTTTCAGTTTTTCAGGCATTTACGTTCCTCCCACATAACTCACCCGTATTCCGGAATCCTCCATCCCGTAGTACGCCGCCAGTTCTTCCTTTACTTTCCCGCAGACCTCCTGCCCCTCCCCGGACTCTGCCGCATCTGACACGCTGATTCTTCCGACCGAAATCTCATCCGCGTTCTCATCTGTGATGTAAATGCAAATCTCCTGCATCGTATGCTCCTCCCCCAGTTCCACCGTAACGCTCTGGGTGCCAAACCCGTACTCCTGCAGCATATCATCCACCTTCTCCCTGATATTTTCCGCGATGACATTCTCATACTCTGTGCGGTATCTGTCCTGATTCAGATAAGCGATTTTCTGCGTATCGCGGGAAAATTCCGACAATTTTTCCATGCACTGGGCATATGCCATTTTTTCATAAAACGTATCTTTTCCGCCAAACAATACAAACAGCGGTCTCAATGCTGCAAGCACCATCAGAAGCTGCGCGTAAAAACGGATATATTTCCGGTATTGTTTCCCCGGCGGCAGATAACTTAGCAGCACCAGAAGCACAAACAGAATGACAAATCCTCTCATATATGCGTTCATGGCACGTCCCCCTATGCATGTGATGTGACTGCCGCCGTCTGCAGCGCAATCGTCGCAAAAAACAGTACAATGCCATAGCAGACCAGCTTCAGATAAAGCACGCCTCCCTGCGCCATGCTCTTAATGCATCCGACAATCCTCTTATCCGCCACCGGCTCCGCCACCGCCGCCGCAAGTTTATAGAGAACTGACATACAGGCAAGCTTTAGAACCGGGATGCAGCCCACCGCAAGCAGCACGATCAGTGCCGTCACCCCCACACAGTTTTTGATCAGTATTCCGGCGCCGAACATAAGCTCCCCGATTCCTCCAAGCACATTCCCCACCCCCGGAATCATCATCGCCGCACGGCTGACCGCTCCGTTTAAAAGGCGGTCCTTTGCCGGTGCAAGCAGTCCCTGCATGACGTTTAATCCGAGCACCGCCATCATCGCGCTCTTCATCCCCCAGGAGATCACTCCAGCCAATAATTCCGTAAAATTCTGGAATTTTTCATCCTCAAAAAAGTGATTGAACAGCTCCGTCACCACATACACACGGATGAAGGGAAGCAGCACCGAAAGAAAGAGCCACTCCACCAGATAAATGACCAGAAACGCCAGCTGATAAAAGGCGGCGGAGCTCTCCGCCCCCGAGGAAAATACCATGCTGATGCCAAACGCCGGAATGAGTGCCTTCATAAAATCGATGCTGCCGTTTAGCGCTTCTTCCGCTACCGTTCCATAGATTTCAAAAGACTTTAGCAGCAGCACACAGAGCACGCCGTAGACCAGCAGGAAACAGATGTCGGAAACATAATTTTTCTCAAAGGTTCCCGAGAAATTCTTAAGCATGGAAAAACCCGCTGCAAGCAGCACCACCTCCACCAGAATTGTTTTGCCGGTCTTTATCTCATACAGCAGGGCATCACACAGCCACTGTCCGATTTTTTCCATGGAGGTCACTCCGATTCCATCCGCAAGCAGTTCCTGCACCATCACGGAGAAGCTGAATTTTTCCCTCTGCTCCGGAAACAGCTCCTCTTTGGTCCACGTATCCAGTTCCGCAAAGTCCAGATCTTCCAGAAAAGTTTTTAAATATGTCTCCTGCGTCTTCTCCGCGCTCCCCGTCCCGCCGTCATAATCTGTCGCCTGCACAGTCACAGGCATTCCGGTCAAAACCAAAAACATGCACACCAGACAGAAGCTCCTCTTTCCCCACTCTCTCATAAAAAACTCCCCACCGCGTCCAAAAACGCCCCAAACACAGGCACACTCACCACCAGAATGGACAGCTTTGCAAACATTTCAATCTGGCCTGCGATCGCAGAATAACCGGAATCCCTGCACAGATTCGCCGCAAACTCCGACACATACGTGATTCCCACCATCTTTACCACCAGCCCGATGTACCTGCTGTCAACCGGAAGCTGCGACTTGATGGAATCCACAAAGAGCAGTACGGTCTCCACCTTTGTGAGCAGATAGATAAAAATGCAGATTCCCACAACCATTGCAACAAACGTACTGTACTCTCCCTTTTCTCTTTTGAGCGGAATTGCAAGAAATACTCCCGCGATGCCAAGAACCGCTATTTTTACAATATCCATCGTTTTCTCCCGGCTTACAGCGCAAACAGCGACTGCATCGTCTCAAATAATTCATAGATATACGGAACGATCCAGAACAGCACAATGATAAGCCCAGCCAGACTGGTCAAAAACGCATGCTCCTCCCTGCCGCTGTGCTTTAAGACCTGTCCGATCACTGTCACAAGAATCCCGACTGCCGCTATCTTAAAAATCAAATTCACGCTCATCGTATTTCTTTCCTTTCTGTTTTGCTTTCCTGCCGTCTAAATCAGAAGAATGACGAGCATTCCCCCCATCACCATACTGACAGTCGCATAAATCTTCTGCTTTTCTCCAAGCTCTCCCCGCACGGTTTTGATCCTGTCATCCAGCTGTTCTAAAATGAGCGTAAGTCTTCTGTGATTTTCTTCTTCGCTTCTCCCGAAAAGCGCGCCGCCCGCCTCCCCGATGAGCGCGCTCTCCTCTCCGGTTAAACACAGTTTTTTCCGATATTCCTCAAAAACCCTCTTCCACACCTGTTCCCCGTTTTTCTCGTTTTTCTCTATCAGGCAGTCTGCAATCTTCCGACAGATCTCATTTAATCGTTCATCCGGCGTTCTCACAAAGCATCCCAGCAAAACTTCCACCGGCTGTCTGGTTCCATTTCCGTAACAGGAAAGATCCACCAGAAGTTTCCGCAGCGCGTACAAAAGTGCCAGATGGTCTGCCAGTTCTCTTTTGTATGTGCCTGCCATCCCCGCCGCCGCGGCAAAGACCAGGATACTTCCCATGATTTTTAACATATCCGCTCCATCCGTTCATCATAGATTGTGGTGCTGCGCTCCCCGCGGGAATTCCGTTCAATCAATATGTAGCGCCCGAACAGCTTCTGTGTGACGCATGCCTGCAGATACGGTTTGTCCAGAAGCTCCTGCACACAGCCCGCATGCACGGTCCCGAGTACCCTGCACCCGCAGCACAGTGCCTGTTTTACCGCCGCAAAATCCTCCTTTCCACCAAGCTCATCCACCGCCAGAATCTGCGGCGACATGGAGCGCAGGAGCATCCGGATTCCCTCCGTTTTCTTACAGCCGTCCAGCACATCCGTGCGGGGGCCCAGATCGTTCTGCGGAATTCCCAGGTGGCATGCGGCAATCTCGGAACGCTCGTCCACAACCCCCACTTTCATTCCGGGTGCACCCGCATCCCCCGCGGACAACTGCCGGATCAGATCCCGCAAAAACGTCGTCTTCCCGATTCCGGGCGGCGAGAGCATCAATGTATTGTAGATTCCGTCTGATCTCCTGATATGCGGAAGAATGTCATCTGCGCAGCCTCGTTTTTCGTGTGCAATCCGGACATTTAAAAACGTGATATGGCTAAGACCGGTCACTTTTCCATCCTTTTTTACCACCTGCCCCGCCATTCCGATTCTGTGTCCTCCCTCGATGGTAAGATAGCCCTCCTTTACCTCCTCACTGTAGGCGTAGAGCGAATAATCGCTGATATAGTTGAGCATCTCACGAAGGTCCTCCGGCGTCATCCGATAGCCGCTCTCATATCCGCAGGCAGAAGGCAGTGCATACACGCCCTCCCGCCCCGGCAGATAGCGGCTCTCCCCGCCGTATATAAATTCAAGCGGACTGCCCACCCGGACACGGATCTCCTCCAATCCCGCCTTCCATGTATCGTTCGCCAGCGCTTCTCTTATATGCACCGGGAATATTTTGACGATCTCCAAAGCCATGCCTCCTTTCCGGCTATGTCTAATTCTATGACCTGTCCGAAAAAATATGACTCCTTTTTGCGTCGGTCATAAAAAAGCGCAAAAAAGAAGGGGCAGCCCGTTTCATACGGCAGCCCCTTCTTTTTTATCAACTCACTAAATAGGTTACATGCGCTCCGGCGCCTTAAAGCCAAGCAGATCGATGCAGGTCTCAAGCACCGACTTCGTCAGCTCTAACAGACGGATATAAGACTTCTGGATCTGCTCGTTCTCCTCGGACATGATCTTTGTCTCATGATAAAAGCTGTTGAATGCATTCGCCAGCTCATAAATGTAAGAACAGATCTTATGCGGCGCTGTCTCCTCATAAGCGTTCTCCATCATGGCACCAAATCCGGAAAGTGCCAGCATAAGGTTCTTCTCGCTTGCGGAATGAGCCGCCTCAATCACTGCGCCGCTCTCATCCTTCCCCATGCTGTGATACTTGTTCAAAATCGACTTGATACGAACGATGGTGTAAAGGATGTATGGTCCGGTATTTCCCTCAAACGAGGTAAACCGGTCAATATCAAAGATGTAATCCTTGCTTGCCTGATTGGAGAGGTCACCGTACTTGATGGCTGCAAGCGCGATCATCTTCGCGGTCTCCTTCGCCTCTTCCTCACTGATCTCAAGGTTCTCTTTTGCCTTCTGGTTCTCCGTGATCTTTTTGAGCATTTCCTCGTTCACACTCTCAAGCAGATACTGCAGACGCATAACGCCGCCCTCACGGGTCTTAAACGGCTTGCCGTCCTTGCCGTTCATCGTGCCGAATCCGAGGAACTTTAAGCCTGTCTCTGGCTTTACCAGTCCGGTCTTACGCGCGCAGCGGAACACCTGTGTAAAATAGAGTTCCTGGCGCTTATCCACCACATAGATGAGCTCATCCGGATGGTAATCCTTCATACGCCACACGATCGTTGCGAGATCCGTCGTATTATAGAGGGATGCACCGTCTGATTTTAAGATCATGCACGGCGGGATCTCCTTGGTATCGGTATCCTCCTTGACATCCACGACAAGCGCACCGTCGCTGATGTAGGCAAATCCGTCATCCTTCATCTTCTGCACCATATCCGGAATGTACGGCTGGGCATCGGACTCGCCCTTCCACAGATCAAACGATACGTTCAGATTCTCATAGTTGCGCTTTAAGTCCGTGACGGACACATTTAAGATGTGGGAAAGCAGTGCCTGATAACCTCTTCTTCCGTGCTGCAGTTCATAGGTTGCCTGCATCGCCGCCTCCTTGTAGGCTGCGTCCTCCTTGGACTTGCCGCTGGCTGTCGGATAGATCTCCTCAAGCTCTGAGATGGTAAACGGCGCCTCTGCCGGATACTCGCCGGTATAACTCTCATCAAAATATACCAGATCCGGCTTTCTCTCCCGAAGCTCCGTGATGATAAGTCCCATCTGTAAGCCCCAGTCGCCCAGATGCACATCACCGATTACCGTATGTCCCATAAAACGTCCGATGCGCTTGATGCTTTCGCCGATGATCGCCGAGCGCAGATGTCCGACGTGAAGCGGCTTCGCCACGTTCGGTCCGCCGTAATCGATCATGATCGTCTTCGGCTCTTTGGCCTTCTCACAGCCGTATCTTCCCTCATCCGCCTGCATCTTCGCCACATAATCCGCCAGATATGCCTCATCCAGCTTGAAATTCAAAAATCCCGGCTTTACGGATTCCACCATGGAAAACATGGCGTTCCCGGAAAGCTTCGCAGCCACTTCGTCCGCGATCATAAACGGCGCCTTCCTATATTCCTTTGCCGCCGCCATCGCTCCATTGCACTGATATTCACAGAGATCCGGTCTATTGGATAATGTCACCTTGCCATACTTTGCATCGTAACCGCAGTCCACAAATGCCTGTGTGACTTCCCCGGTGATAAGGTCTAAGATCTTTTTCATATTCTTCTCTCCTGCATTTCGTTCAGACTGTTTCTTTACAACCTGTATCACATTATACCATAACTAAACCATTTCTCAAGCAAAACAACGCGAAAAGATAGCGCCACCCGTGACATTCTCTCCCATTCATGCTAAAATATTTCCCGTGCACGTTCCCTATACCGGATTTCGTCCACAATACATCAAAGAGGAAAAAATTATGAATCCAAAAAACAACAGAAGTTCCTTCTCAGGAAAAATAGGCTTTGTACTCTCAGCTGCCGGTGCCTCCGTAGGTCTCGGAAACATCTGGAGATTCCCATATCTTGCTGCTAAATACGGCGGGGGAATCTTCCTTCTCATTTACATTGTGTTAGCCCTCACGTTCGGCTACACCATGATCGTCGCAGAAAGCGCCCTCGGGCGGATGACAAGAAAAAGTCCGGTCGGTGCATTCCAGTCATTCGGGAAGAAAAAATGGATGTCCTTCGGCGGATGGATTAACGCCGTAATCCCGATCCTGATCGTCCCTTACTACTCCGTGATCGGCGGATGGGTGATCAAATACCTGCTTGAATACATCCGCGGAGACGGGGCTAAGCTTGCAGAGGACGGTTATTTTTCCGCCTTTATCTCAGACGGCGCATCGACGGAGCTCTGTTTCGTTCTCTTCTGTATGTTTACGCTGGTTATTATTTTTGCAGGAGTCCGTAACGGAGTGGAACGTGTTTCCAAGCTTATGATGCCGGTTCTTGTCGTACTGTCCGTGATCATTGCCGTTTATTCTGTGACAAGACCTGGAGCGCTTGCCGGCGTGAAATATTTTCTTGTACCGAATCCGGCGAATTTTTCGTGGATGACCGTTGTTGCAGCCATGGGGCAGATGTTTTATTCACTCTCCATCGCCATGGGAATCTTAATTACCTTCGGTTCTTATATGAAAAAGGAAACTTCCATCGAGGGATCGACCAAGAACGTCGAAATTTTTGATACTGCCATCGCGATTATGGCAGGACTTATGATTATCCCCGCGGTATTTGCATTTTCAGGCGGCGATCCGGACACGCTGCAGGCGGGTCCGGCGCTGATGTTCATCACGATTCCAAAAGTATTTGCCAATATGGGACTCGGCACTTTCGTTGGTATCCTGTTCTTTCTGCTGGTGCTTTTTGCCGCTGTGACAAGTTCGATTGCACTGACAGAAAGCGCGGTCTCTACCTTTGAGGACGAACTTGGATGGAACCGCAGGAAATCCACCGTCCTGGTCGGCGTGATCATGATTGCGCTCGGAAGCCTCTCCTCCTTAGGTTATGGTCCGTTAGCAAACATCCGGATCATCGGCATGCAGTTTCTGGATTTCTTTGATTTTCTGACCAACTCCGTGATGATGCCGGTCGCTGCCTTGATGACAAGCCTTCTTGTATCCAGGGTAATCGGAATCGATCGCATGGAGGAAGAAATCCTGCACGGGGAAGGCACCTTCCGCCGGAAAAAGATTTTTGTTTTGATGATCAAATACTTATGCCCGGTTTTTACCATGATCATTCTTGCAAGCTCAGTTGCCAATGCATTCGGGTGGATTTCCATGTAACTGCAGGTTACATATTTCCTATCACACAAAGGAACTGTCACAATAAGCATATCATGCTTTAATAAGCAATAATATTATAAGAAACGCACTTGTGGATTTCATGTGGAAATACAGATGGAAATTCGGTTCAAAAAATGTGGCATTTCTAGCCAGCCTGATGTCTGCATCTTCGATGATCCGTGTTTTTCCAAGTTTGGAGCACTCCGCGGGTCATGTCCGCATCCCGGAAGACAATTTGTAGGACTTTTGTGTGTGTCCCTTATTGGCACCTCTGAACAAAACATAACCGCGCGAAGCCGATGTTTGAATTGCCATCTGCCATATTTTTAATAGCAGATGGCAACGAGTTTCGGTTCGCGCGGTTTTATATTGTCTATGAGGGAGTACAACTAGTGCGGCTTGTACTATAAGCATGTAGATACATTATGTATGTATCCGCATGCTTATTTTTAT
>ERZ1673752.1326-NODE-1326-length-35111-cov-17.956926_pt1 | contig 35111 bp, 13 predicted proteins | sample MGYA00580195_ERZ1673752 | MGnify/ENA primary metagenome ERZ1673752 (study PRJEB41218, sample SAMN15661744) | gut metagenome | host: Homo sapiens | place: Canada: London | collected 2015-08-20/2019-03-30 | study: EMG produced TPA metagenomics assembly of...
TAATCACTGATCTAAGCGAAGAATACACAGTTCTAAACGTTTTATACGACGCAGGCGGCAATGAAAAGCTAGCTCTTAAAGATAGTAAGGGTAAGGAACTTAGCGTTTATACTAATGATAAGAGAGTAGTTTTCGGAAAGAATTACGCTAAGGATAGTGTGATTAAGATTGCGCTTAACGAGAATGGGGAAGCATACGTTATAAACGTTATAAAATGATTTTGCGTTAAAATTTCGCCTTGAACTCGTTCCCTCCTCAGCAATGCTCGAGTACATTAGTACACTGCGCTTGCTTCGTCAGTCCACATCGTCCAATCCATAAATTTTTCCAGCAAAATCATTGGCGGAGTATGTATATAGGCTGACGGCTAGTTATTATGTAAAATTTACGCGGAGTATATATAAAGAGGAGAATCAGCGTTCGTGCGAAATTTATGCGGAGTATATATAGAGCGACTGATCGCTTTGTAAAAAATTAGTTTAAGTATAAAAGGATTGACAAGTATAGCTTGTTGATCCTTTTTTGATGGCGATAAAAAATAAAATTTGTATTAAACTTTTAATATTAGCAAAGACTTTTCTATGATATAATAAAGCCAATATAGTATCAGAGGTGTGTTGAGTGAGTAAAAAAGATAAGCTAAGTAAAATCAAAAGAGATATGCAAAATAAAAGAAGAGAAGAAAATAAAAGAGAAACAGAATACCTTACATCAATACCGGGACTAAAGGAGAGTATAATTGAAGGCTTAAGGGCGGACCCAAGCGAGTTTGTCAGCGAAGATGAAGTAAAATTTTAAATTCGCTTGACATTTTCATAACATTTGATATAATAAAAGAACCGAAAGCCTTAGTACTTAAGGATAAGGTACTCTAATTTAAGATATGAGTTGAAGCACAGGATTTCCTGTGCTTAATTTTTTATAAAAACAATTTTCGATGTCTAATCAAAGCAAATCCATTCACTAGTTTAAAATCACTTCCCTTTGGGTAGCTATACATTAGAGGTGATATTTATGAAGATAGTTTTCTTAGACATGTACAATTCAAATCCGGGCGACATTGACACTGCTATGTTCAAGGAGCTTGGCGAATTTATTACATATGACAGAACTAATCCATCTGATATAAAAGAAAGAATCAAGGATGCGGACATCGTCATCACAAACAAGGTAAGGCTTGGAAAAGCTGAGCTTGAGGGCACTAAGGTGAAGTTCATCGCCGAGGCGGCGACTGGTTTCGATAATCTTGACTTAAATGCGCTTAAGGAGCTTGACATAGGTATAGCAAACGTTCCTAGCTACTCGACTTATTCGGTTGTACAGCTAACGCTTGCTCACTTACTCAATGCGACTAACGATGTCTATAGTTATGCAAAAAATGTTCGTAATGGAGAATGGGTGGACAGCCGCGACTTTAATTTCTTCTTAGGCACTATTCACGAGCTTGCTGGTAAAACAGCGGGCATAGTGGGCTACGGCGACATCGGCCAAAAAGTTGCCGACGCTTATAGAGCTCTTGGCATGAAGGTCATCGCCTTAAAAGTAGCGGGTCACCATGCCGATGGGGACTTCTTCCGTGATTACGAAGACTTTTTCAAAGAGGCAGATATAGTGAGCCTACACGCGCCAATGAACGCGGATTCAAAAGAAATTATTAATAAAGATAGTCTTGCGCTTATGAAGAACACAGCCATCATCATAAATACAGCACGTGGCGGCCTTATCAACGAGGCTGATCTAGCTGACGCGCTTAAGAATGGCAAAGTCGCTTTCTACGCTTCAGACGTTTCTGCGCCTGAACCTATGACTAAGGACAATAAGCTATATGCCCTTGATAATGCGGCTTTCACGCCACACATTGCTTGGGCTTCGCTTGAAGCAAGACAAAGGCTTTACAAGGTGATTTATGACAATATCAAAGCCTACATCGATGGCAGGAGCTTAAATAGAATTGTCTAAGAAGGTCGCACTTATCGCCGGCTCCTTTATTTCAGGGATTTCGTCCTTGGAGCTACTTAAGGCGATAGAAGGGAAAATAGATGCCGACGTAGATATATACGCGCTTCCAGACGGCTACGGCAACATTTATGAGGCGACGGAGGACCTTGATTCATTCACAGTCGAGACGCTTACGGCAATGGACGAAGCTGGCGAAGAACACGATCTTAAGTACCTAAGATTCGATGAGCATGTGCTTGTCTCCTTCTCAAACGTTGTTGAATACAAGAAAAAAGGCGACTTAAGCTCGACGAGCTACTTGGCAGGCGCTCTCGTTAAGAAACTCATTGAGCGTGGCGAGAAGAAGATCACCATAAGCATAGGAGGAAGTGGTGTCAATGACGCTGCCATAGGCTTTTTGCGCGCCATGGGCGTGAAGTTTTACAACGTCCTAGACGAAGAAGTGACCCAGACGAGGGACATCTACAAGATCAAGCACTTTGACACGACTGAGCTTGACGCGCTTATCAGTGGCGTTGACTTTAGCGTTTTGAAGTACTCAAAGACGCGCTTCATCGGCTACAGAGGCACTACTTATCAGAACAGACTCATCAAGGACAATCTAATCCTTGAGATTTTCGAGCGCAATATGGAGAATTTTCAGTACCTTTTGCAAAATCATTTTGGCTTCAAGGTTAAAAGCGTTGAAGCGGCTGGTGCAGGCGGCGGATCCATGCTTAGCCTAGTTAAGTTTTTGAACGCAAAAGTAGTTGATTTAGGTGATTTTTTAGAAAAATATTTTAATTTTGACAATATTGCTCAAAAAAGTGATATAATAATACTAGTTGACGACTATCTGTCCTTAAAGCTTAGGAAGGAAAGTTTTAGGGCCCTTGTCTTGAACAAGGCGAAAGAGTATGACAAAGAGATTATCGGTCTGGCACTCGACGCAGAAGAGGAGAAGGCCTCTTTCATCGAGCAAGGCTTTACTAGGATGATAGACCTTACATATGACTCTGAGTCACTGGGTAGAGCGGCAAATATCATCAATAATTATTTAAAAGGAGAGGATGACATGGCTTACAAAGAAGAAGCACTGAAGTTTCACGAAGAAAAAAGAGGTAAATTAGAAGTAGTTCCAAAGGTTGAGGTAAACAACGCTCATGACCTTGCACTTGCCTACACACCAGGTGTTGCAGAGCCTTGCAAGCTTATACACGAGGACGAAGAGCTTCAATACAAATACACTGCAAAAGGCAACCTTATCGCTGTAGTTACAGATGGTTCAGCAGTTCTTGGCCTTGGCAATATCGGGGCAAAGGCAGGTATGCCAGTTATGGAAGGAAAGTCCATACTATTCAAAAAGTTTGGCGGTGTTGACGCTTTCCCTATCATGCTTGATACACAAGACGTTGACGAAATCGTTAATACAGTTAAAAACATTGCTCCAGGCTTTGGCGGCATTAACCTTGAAGATATCAGTGCGCCTAGATGCTTTGAGATAGAGAGAAAACTAGATGAGATGCTTGATATACCAGTATTTCATGATGATCAATATGGCACAGCCATCGTCGTAACAGCTGCACTTATCAACGCATGCAAACTTATTAAAAAAGATTACGCAGACCTTAAAGTCGTTATCAATGGTAGTGGCGCTGCAGGCATTGCCATCGCCTATATGATGCTTAACCTAGGCGTTAAGAACATCCTTGTTTGCGACTCAAAGGGCATTATCTATAGAGGAAATGAAAAGAATAACTGGATCAAGGCAGAAATCGCCGAAAAGACAAATCCAGATAACCAAGAAGGAACACTTAAGGACGCAATGGTAGGTGCCGACGTATTCATAGGCGTTTCAGCTCCTGGCGTACTTACAAAAGACATGGTTAAGACAATGAACAAAGACGCAATCGTTTTTGCTATGGCAAACCCAGTTCCAGAGATCTATCCAGACGAAGCAAAAGAAGCCGGTGCGAAGATAGTTGGAACAGGTAGAAGTGACTTTGCTAACCAAATCAACAACTCCCTAGCTTTCCCAGGCATATTCAGAGGAGCACTTGATAGACGCGCAAAGACAATCACATTCGATATGAAAGTCGCAGCTGCAAATGCAATCGCAGACCTTGTATCAGACGAAGAACTTACAGTAGATCACATCATGCCAGATATGTTCGACGAAAGAGTTCCAAAAGCCGTTGCAAAAGCAGTTTACCACGCTTATCAAGAGTAATGAGCTACGGATTTATTAAAAAATTAGATAAAGTAGATAAAGAAGTGATGCTGGGAGTGGACCTAGCATCACTTTCTATTACGGGTGACTTCGAAGGAACGGGCTTAAACAATCACTGCGCCTTCACCACAGCCACCAACATCATGAAGATGATGGGCTTTAGTGAAGTAAGTTTTGACGAAGTGTATAGTCATATACGTTCAGGACCAGTCTTATTTATGGAGCCGCGCGTGAAAAAGATTATTAAAAATAGAAAGACAAGCGTAAATATTAAAAGAAAATATTTTCCCAAAACCATGGATATGGCACGCGCCATTGACGAGGGTCATATCACAGCCCTATTGCTCGTAGAGTCAGTAAAAAGCGCACATTGGGTCATAGTCACAGGCTACGCCATAAGCGTGGGAGAAATTTATTTAAAAGTCTTTACAAACTGGTACCACGAACTTCGCTACTATAAAGTGAATAGTGGTAGCAAAGCCGTGATGAGCCTCGAATTTTTTATTTAGCCTTGACAAATTATTAAGAGAGGACTATAATAAAGGTACATCTAATACTTTGGGGTAAGGTGAAATTCCTTTTAACCGGCGGTAAAGCCCGCGAGCATTTGCAGAACCTGTGAAATTCAGGTGCCGACTGTATAGTCAGGACGGAAAAAGATCTTAAAGGTTATTAGTTGAATAATCATTAAGGAGGGTGTTTTTTTTATGTCAAAAGCAAAAAAAATCACATTAATTGCAGCAGTTGCCGCTATGGCAATAGTTTTAACAGCGATAATTCGCTTCCCGATCACATCACTACCATTTCTTAAGTACGATCCAAAAGACGTGGTGCTAACAACAGCAGGTTTCATCTTTGGACCACTAGTAACGATAGTTGCAGCAGTGATCGAAGTTTTAGTTGAGATGATAACTTTCTCCGAGTCAGGACCTTGGGGCGCAGTGATGAACATCATCGCAACACTTTCATTCTCAGGTATAGCAGTAGCTATCTACCACAAGAAAAGAACTACAAAGGGAGCAGTTTTGTCACTAGTGTGTGCAGTTTTATCATTAACAGTAGTTATGTCACTTTGGAACCTAGTTGTAACACCGATATACACAGGCTTCCCGAGAGCAGAAGTAGTAAAACTTATGCCAGTCATCATACCATTTAACCTAATCAAAGGCGGAATTAACGCAGCATTGATCATACTACTTTATAAGCCAATCAAGAGCGCATTAGCAGGCGCTGGACTTACAGAAGAAGTAAGCTCAGAAAAGAACGCTACTTGGACGACAATCAAGATGGTGAGCTTTGTGGTGTTGCTTTGCTTGATAGCATTGATTATATATTTACGTTCAGTAATTAAATAAATTTCACGTTCGTGCGAAGCACCAAGGTTCTCGTACGAAAGTACGAGGTTCTTCAATTTGCGATCTTGGCTAGTTTCGAATTGTTTTGTCGCTGCGGAGTGCGTTTAGCACACCTCACTCCAAAAAATTCTGTACAACGCCAATCTCATCAAATTTTCCAGTGTAGCGCAAAGGTTCTCGTACACCTTGGTGTATGAGGTTCTTCAATTAGTGCATAAAGAAATATTGATACTAAATCAAATTGCTCTGCGTAGCGCAAAGGTTCTCGTACACCTTGGTGTATGAGGTTCTTCAATTGTAAGCGAAATTAAAAAATTAATAAAATGAATGAATAATAATCCCGTGAGTGAGTACATCATTTTGATGTGCTCACTTTTTTTGCCAATTGTTACAATTGTGTTACAAAAACGCGCAAAGCTTGATTATTCTAGGGGGGGGTGCTATGATAAGGGTAGATTACTGCGTCTAAAAACGCAGCGACTATATCTATATAATAAGGAGGAAAAAAATTATGAAGAGGTTTATAAGCGTCTTGCTTGTGATAGCATTACTAGTTCCAATGCTATGCGTTGACGTCTTTGCAGAAAATCATCCGGTAAATGATTTTGCTGAATTAAAGAAGGAGATAGCAAATGCACAAGATGGCGATGTTATCACTGTTAATGTGGATATAACATTAACAGATACTATTGTTATTGAAAGTAAAAAAAATATAACAATAAAGGGGAGCGGCAAAATAAGTGCAGCGAGTGCATTAACAACTGTAGAGACAAGAAAGAACACTTTATTTGTTATAAATAATTCAACAGTTAAATTCAATGGCTTAGATGAAAATCAAAAACTTACTTTAGACGGAGATCTAAAAAATAGAATTATTTATTCTGAAAATTCTAAAATAGAATTAACTAACGCTGTAGTAACGAAGGGTTGCCCTGGAGATAATTCAAATATAAATCCAGGGGGAGGCGTATTTTTAAGAGGCGGTTCATTAACTGCTACTAATACTGATTTTATAGGAAATACACCTGGAACTAACGATACTCTAAAACAAGGCGATGGCGACAAAAATGGTGGTGCTATTTACTCTGGCAGCACTAAAGCTGATATTACAATCACTGGCGGAAGCTTTGTAGACAATGAAGTAAAAGCATATGGTCACGGAGCCGCTATTTATCAAGAAAATGGTATTTTAAATGTAACAGGAACAAGTTTTAAAAATAATAAGGGTCACGTTGAAGGCGGCAATGCCGGAACTCAAGGAGCATGTATCCACACTAGAGACAAGGTAAAAGCTACAATTTCTGGTGTTACAGCTGAAATCGCAAAAGGTTTTAACACTGGTGGTTTTTTAAGATCATGGAAAAGTGATGTCACAGTTACCGATTCTACATTTACAATAGCTGGCCTTGGCGATGGCTATGGCTACAGTGGTGGAGCACTTTGCTTTGAAGGCGGTACAAGCAAAGTTACAGATTCAACATTTACATGCACTGGATCAAAATTATATCACGCGGGTGGCTTTATAGATATAGTTGGCACTGGCACTCATGTTATTGATGGTAATACAATGACAGGTGCTGGTAAAGATAATGGACAACAGATAGCATCCTTTGGTGGCGCAATTAGTGTTGAAGAAGGTGCAAATGCAACTGTTACTATTAAAAACAATACAATAAAAAATACATCTGCTTCTGATAATGGCGGAGCCATTGCTATTGGTACACATAAAGGTAAAAGCACACCATCAACAGTAACTATGAGCGGCAATACCATTTCAAATGCTGGAACTTTATTTTGGGGAGCACAATATGGTGGAGGAGTCTTTGTAGCTCCTGATGCCACAGTTACTATGACAAAAGACACTATTAAAGACACAAGATCTTCCTATGGTGGCGGCATTTATAACGAAGGTAATTTAACAATTACCGGTGGATCATCACTAACAGGAGGTGTCGGCTCAAAACTTGGCGGAGAAATTTACAACAATGGCGAATTAATTGTAGATGATGCCACAATCACAGGCAACTTCGTAGGTGGAGCAGCTTGGCAACAATATGCAAGTCACGGCAAAAACTTTGAACTTGGCGGAACAAATATCTACGCTGAAAAAGATGTAACTATAACACCAAAGGCAAATATAACAACTGGAAAAGATGTAAGAGTTTTAGACGGACAATCTAAAATACTTTTAACAGGTGCTTTGACAAAAGAAATTGATGTTTCTGTAAGTGAAATCCCTGGAGGCAGTGAAACTCAAAAGAGAAAAGTTGGATATGTGGTAGCAGCTGGTAAAGATGGATATGCTGCATCATATGATGATGCCAATTTCTTACATTATATAGGCAGAACTAATGCAGAAGATCCAAACCACTACTCAAATCAACCAAGAGCAGACTTTGGGGATCACGAAAGCGTTGGTACATGGGATTTTGTTTTAAATCCAAAGACTAAACAAGTTGTACTTGGTCAAAGGGTTAAGTTGACTTTATATGCTAATGGAAAAACAGAAACTCCTGCTAAATTTGATGGTGTAACTGTAGGAAGAAATGAAGAAGAAGGCATATTAACTAAATTAGATACTGAAGATACGAAGGAAGATACCTATGACATTTATACTGACGGGGGAAAATCAGCTATCTTAGCTCCTGAACCAGTTAGAAAGAACTATGCTTTTACAGGTTGGTATAAAGAAGAAAAAGTAAATGATAACGCACCTGATAAGGGTAAAGACGGAAAAACACTTGTTGAAGATCAAAAACTTGTACAAGACGCTGGTGAAATTACAAGTATCATTGATCCTAATGAATTTACACTCTATGCTGGCTGGGAAAAAGTCATTTTAGTTGAAAAAGTTTGGGACGATAATGAAGATGAATATGGCAACCGTCCAGAAAGTGTTACAGTTACGCTATATGGAGGCAAAGCAGTTTCGGCAGGGCCGATAAAACTAAATGCTAAAAATGATTGGAAGGGCGAATTTAAAAATATTAGGCCATCGAAGTTTGGATATATAGTAAAAGAAAATCCGGAACAATCACCTGGTTATGAAGAGGGAGATGTAAGTGGGAATGATAAAGATGGATTTAAAATTACAAATAAAACTGAGTTTATTGATATAGAAGGCAGCAAAACTTGGGACCACACAGGAAATACTGGGACAATACCTACTGAAGTTACTGTAAATTTATATGAAAATGGAAATGCTACTGGCAAATCTCAAACAGGTGCTTCTTGGAAATTTGAAAATCTTCCAAAATATAAAAATAAACAAGAAGTAAAATATACTTTAAAAGAAAATCCTGTGAAAAATTATACTTCAAGTCAAGATGTATATAATTTTAAAAACACTTATACAGATAAGTTTAAAGTAACTTATGAATTTGTATCAGCAGATTCAAGTAAATCACTCCCAGAAGGAGTAACTGATCAATTACCAAAAGAAGAAACAGATAAAGAAAACAATACAAAAGTAACACCATCTACAAAGACATTTGCAACTGTTACTACAGAAGATGGTACTTGGACTTTCCAATCTTGGGCTCCAGCGGAGCACACTATAAATGGTTTTGACGTAAAATTTGTAGGTACATGGAAATTTACAGAAAAGGAATCTGATTTCACAATTACAAAGACTGTTGACAAAAAAGAATTTGAAAAAGCTGGTGATGTTTTAACATATACAGTTACAGTTAAGAATACTGGAGAAAAGAAGTTAGAAAATTTAGTTATAACAGATTCATTAGTTAATATAACAGACAACACATTTACTTTAGAGGTAAATGGAGAAAAAACATTCACTTACACTTATACAGTAACTGAAGCTGATGTTACAGTAGAATATATCACAAACACAGCAAAAGTAAAACTTGGAGATAAAGAAAAAGAAGCGTCAGCAACTAGCACATTAATTAAAAAGAAATCAGACTTCACTATAACAAAATCTGTTGACAAAACATATTACAAAAAAGCTGGTGAAGTATTAACTTACACTATCGTAGTAACAAATACTGGAGAAAAGAAATTAGAAAACTTAATTCTTACTGATGCATTAATGGATAAAGGCAATTTAATAAATCCAACAGAGATTAAACCATTTGACCTTGCTAAAGGCGAATCAAAAGAGTTTAAATACACATACACTATTACCGACGCCGATGTTCGTGCAAGAGAGGTTATTAACATAGCATCTGTAAAAATTGGCGAAGACGGCAAACCAAAAGACGCCAAAGCGACATCCATTCTCAAAGAAAAAGAAAAACGCGGCGATGTTTACGTTAGATACGAAACAGAAGACGGCAAGATTCTTGACGAATTCGCCGTGCTAATCGATGCACCTGTAGGCACTTACTACTACACAGAAGAAAAAGCCTTCCCTAGATACAGATTTGTAGGTCTTGCGCCATACTCGGATCCTGCTGAAGGATACGTAGTTGAAGGCACTCAATATGTAGTTTATCTATATAGAAGAGACAGGGGCGGACGTACTCCTGATAGAAGGGACAGATACGAACGCGAAGAAAAAGAAGTAGAAGAGCCTATAGTTGAAGCAAAGAGAAAGCCAGAACTAAACAAAAAAGACCACAAGCAATATATGTATGGCTACCCAGACTGGACATTTGTACCAGCGGCTAATATCACTAGAGGCGAGGCAGCAGCGATGTTTGCAAGACTATTCAAAGAGTATCCAGGACTAGACTATAATTATAAAAAATACTACACTGACGTAGATGAATCATACTGGGGCTTCAAAGAAGTAGCCTACTTATCAGAGTTTGGCATACTTAGCGGCTACAGCGACGGCACATTCAGACCAAATAACAAGATCACAAGAGCCGAGTTCGTTAAGATCGCCGAGTCATTCGAAGCATTGACATGGGGCTTGAGTCCTTATAACGATGTCGATGGCGGCCACTGGGCATTTAGATACATCGTTTCGTCCGCAGCAAAGGGCTGGATATCGGGTTACCCAGACGGCTCGTTCAGACCAAACAGCTTCATCAGTAGAGCTGAAGCCGTTACCATAGTCAACAGACTACTAGAAAGACGTCCAGATAAGGACTACATCGATACACATAAGCCAGAACTAAAACCATTCACAGACTTAAAACCAAGTTACTGGGCTTATTACGAGATATATGAAGCAGTAGACGGACACGACTACAACAGAAGCTTCACAGACATTGAAGAACACTGGTATAGATTGAACAATGAAAGATTTGTTTTCTCTCAACCAAGATATTATAGGTAGAAAATTTATTTAGGAGGAATTTATGAAGAAAATTTTAAGCATGCTTATGGCAGTCGTGATGCTGCTATGCTTAGTTCCAGTGCAATTGATGGCAGAAGATGCTAATGAAGCCGTAGTCCTTGATAATGGCGGTGCCGATGGACTTGAACTAGGTGATGAGATAGTACCTGAACCTGTTGGAGAACCGTTGACAGGTAATGAAAATGTCACACTTGTTGGTCAATGGATAAATGATTCAACTACAAAAGAAGACACAAAAAAACATTATGAACTTACAGATAAGATTGGAGAACCTCTATATAATAGTGGTTTATTAAGAGGATTAGCAAAACAATTTTTAGGATGGTCAAATTTACCGCCTGTTAAAGATACATTTTTAGCAGATGGAGCAAAATTATTTTCACCAGAAGATACAATTGCAGATGTTTTTGGAAGTTCTATACCAAAAGATGCGAAAATTTATGCTGTATACTTTGAATTAAATGATTTTGGAGAGCCGCTTCCAGCAGATAAATTTAGCTTATTAGCTTTAAACAAGGTAGTATTAAAATTAGGAGAAAAAATAAACAATAACAAAGTACTGATAAACAATAGCGTTAAAGCTGATGATGTTTTAAAAGGCACTGAAAATGATAAAGTAGAAGAAACTAAAGATGAATTAAAAATTATTGATAAGTACAAAAAAACTGATGATGATAAAACTATAAATGAAGTAGTTTTAAAATCTGAATTTGAGATGGATAAGGTTGTTGCGATGCTTGCATATAGGAACCAAACTGGTAGTAATGCTTTGAGACCAATATTGAGCCGTGATTATAACACAAGATATAAAAACAATAATTTTCCAACAGATGATTTTAAAGCTGCAGGATACACTTATGTTGATTTAAACATGGACTTCGGCAAAGATGAAGGACTTGTTATTCCTGAAAAATTATTTTTAGAATTTAAGAGCTACACTTGGAGACCGCTTTACGCTTTTGGTATTAAAGATGATGGAACTAAAGAAGTTTTAAATATATTGAATATAAATGGTGATTCAAAGGGTAAAGACACAAATGCTTTTAAGGATTTAGTAAGTGGTCAAAAACCAGAAACTAAATTTGGAGTTGAAACAAATAATTATAGAAAAATTACTATAAGAGTTGTTTTAAGAGAGTGGGACAACAGCGTTTCTAAGCCTTATCAAAATCCTTTTAGTGGGGAAAGAATTCCTGAATCTTCTATTCCAAAGGGACCAGAAGGAACTATAGCAAGTGAACTTTTATCTAATATGACTTTAAGAGTTTTAGGCTCTGATGATGGTATTGAAAAGAAAAATATTGTTAGAATAACAGATGCAAAAGCTAAAGCACTTGCAGACGGAGACGCTTCAGAAGACATCGATATAACAGGTTCTATACAAGGACATGTATTCGCATCAGCTGGAAAAGTTGGCTCAGGATTTTTATCACTAAACTTAGCATCAAACACAATGATTAAAAATAGTCCAGCTAAAAAAGTGCTTAAATTATCCTACGTTCATAAAAAAGATGCACCAGCACCAAAGCCAAGTGAACCAAGCACAGTAATTCTTACTCTAGACGAAAACTATAGAAATGGCAAGATCACAAATATCGAAGTAGAAGTAGGCGACTTAATCGAGCCGCATCTATATATCCCTCGCAGAATAGGATATATCTTCAGAGGCTGGAGCTACGACCAAAAACATCTTGACGAAGTAAAACCAGGCGACAGAATTTACTCAGACACAACTCTATATGCAATATGGAAGAGAGCTGAAGAAGAAAGAGTTGAAGAGCCAGAAGAAATAAAAGGCGAAGACCACAAGGCATATATCTTTGGTTACCCTAATGGCTCAGTTAGACCAAACGGATCCATCACAAGAGCCGAAGCAGCAGCAATGCTAGCAAGACTACTAAACATTGAAGCCATCGGTTCAGCAGCTAAGCCGCAATTCACAGATACAGACAGCTCATGGTATAACAAAGCCATCAATGCAGTAGTATTTAGAGGCATAATGAAAGGCTACCCAGATGGACGCTTCAGACCAAACGCGCCTATCACTAGAGCAGAGTTTACTCAAATGATATCTACAATCGATAACAAGCCATATGGCGTAGCACCATTTGCAGACGTACCAGGTCACTGGGCAGAAAGAGCAATCGGATCAGAATATCAAGCAAAGAGAATCACAGGCTACCCAGACGGACTATTCAGACCAGACGCCAATATCACAAGAGCCGAAGCAGCCGTTATTTTGAATAAGATCTTTGAAAGAAAATATGACAATTTATCACTACTAAAATGCAAGAACCCACAAATGATAAAGAGATTCACAGACCTTGATGAAAGCTTCTGGGGATGGAATGATATGGTTGAAGCAACTAATACTCATGAGTACGTAAGAAGATACAAAGAAGATGTATTGAAGAGACTGGAAGAAGATTGGTTGTTAATTAAATAACAATACTATTATTATATAAAGAGGGCAGAGATGCCTTCTTTTTTTGTCTCAGTATATGACTTTTCATACAAGCAAGCCCTTAATCATCACATTTTTCTCTGCATAGCGCAAAGGTCTTTAAGTCCATGCACTAAGAGAACGAGTGTTAGCGATGTTCGATTGGATATGCATGCCTTATGCCAGAGTTTACAAAGATACGGAACGAAGTAAACGTCGATTTGCTTAAACTTACGGTAGGACGTATAGTCCTAAGTTCTTCAATTGTAAGCGAAATTAAAAAATTTGATAAAAATGAATGAATAATAATCTAATGAGTGAGTACATCAAAACGATGTGCTCACTTTTTTTGCGCGCAAAACACAGCTGAGCTACTATTTGTAGTAGTGCTATGTGACTATGCTACCACAAAGTGTGATGTTATCATTTTTATTTATATGTAAAATTTTTCTTTATAAAGCTTGATTTATATGTTACAAATGTGTTACAATAAATTCAGTGGGTAAATTTACCTATTTTTTTACACTTAAAGCTTTAGCATAGCAGATAGAAGAAGCGGCAGGTGTAAAACATCGCTTGCGTTAGCGAAATTTTAATACGGGGGAGGCAATTATGAAACGCAAAACTATTTCACTAATTTTATGCTTATGCATGATTTTTAGCCTATTTGGAGGATTCCAAAATGCATTTGCAAGTGAAGAAAAGGGAGAGTACATAGTCTACTTGGACGTAGAAAAACAATCTCCTGGCTATGAAGAGGCTTATTTAAACAAGGATTATGGCAAGGCTATAAGCCTAGCGGACGAGGCTTTGGACTACTATGAAAGTGAGTTCAAGTCGATGTTTGCTGACATTGAGGTGATATCTAGGGCCCAGCTTCTAGTTCCATCTCTTTGTGTAAGGCTTAATAAGAGTGATCTTGACGCGATAAAGGCGCTTGACTATGTCAAGGATATCTTCACTAACGATATCATTCGTGAGCCTGATGTTGTTCGCTCTGACATGAGGGTCTTCAAGGACCAATCTGTCATGACTGACTCGATCAAGATGGTTAACTCACACGAGCTTATTGGTAATGACGAAGTACTTCAAAAGAAGTACAACGGCGCTGGATCTGTCCTTGCTATCATCGATAGTAACATGGACCCAAGTCATGATGCATTCCGTTTAAGCCCGGGCACTATGCCAAAGCTTAGTAAGCCTGATATTAATAGTTTTCTTTCTGGTGGTAAATTAAGTCTTAAAGACAATACTACTGATAAAAAGCTTTATGAAGATGTTTATAGATCTGAAAAGGTTCCATTTGGCTGGAACTACAATACTAATAGTAAGGACTTAAATCCTGAGGATGAGATAGCTGCTCACGGTCAACACGTTAGCGGTACTGTAGCTGGTAACACTGTTGATATCGACGGTAAGACTTGGAGGGGTGTTGCTCCTGAGGCTCAGCTACTTATGATGAACGTTATGAGGCAAGGTTCAACATCTTCAAACATCTACATCAGAGCTATGCAAGACGCGATAGTTATGGGGGCTGACGCGGTTAATATGAGTTTAGGCTCTACTAAGGGTTTACCTGGTCAAGCTGATGGTCTTGTTGGTAAGGCTATAAACAACGGCTACGCTGCTGACACTAACTTTGTTATAGCTGCCGGTAATGAAGGCGAATACCAAGGCGAGTTAAATATTGACAACCCAGACTTTGGTACTATGGCATCTCCTGGTATTGCGACTAACGCCATCACTGTAGCGTCTCTTGAAAATAAAACTATGTATGTACCAGTTATTACTCATAACGGAACTAAATACATTTTCCAAACTGCTGGAGATGTTCAATATAAAAAAGGCGACTACTACTTAGTTGACTGTGGCAATGGTGTTATTAAAGCTGAAGATAATATTGACGATTTTAAAGGCAAGGACCTTAGAGGCAAGGTAGCTCTTATCAAGAGGGGCGGAAATACTTTTAGTGAAAAGGTTCTAAACGCTGAAAAAGCTGGTGCTATAGGCGCAATTATCTATAATAATGTTGAAGGCGACTTATACATGAGCGTAAGTGGTAACAAGATCCCAGCTATATCCGTAACTTTGGATACTGCTGAGACTTTGCTTAAGGATTTATCTAAACCTGTAAATATTGATATGACACCACAAGAGGCTGATAACCCACAATTTGGAGAATTAAGTTCATTTACTAACTGGGGTCTAGCAGCTGGCGGCTACATGAAGCCAGACATCACTGCTCCTGGCGGACACATTTACTCAACTCAAACTAAGGGCAACACATTTGGCGATATGAGTGGTACTTCTATGGCTACGCCTCACGTTACAGGTGCTATAGGTGTTATACGTACTCGTCTAAATGAGATGCTTTTTGCAGGCGAAGAACATAAGGCGGCATTAACAAAGACAATCTTAATGAACTCTGCTGTTCCTCATGTGGATCCGGTTACTGGTCAAACTACATCACCTCGTCGTCAAGGCGCTGGTGTTATGAACCTTACAAAGGCATCGATGCTTGATTTTACAGTAGTTGATAGAGATACTAAGATTGCTAGCAAATTTGTAGGCAATGTTGATGATGAAATTACATTAAATTTAACTATACACAACTATTCATCTGAGCCAAAGACATTAACACCATCGGTTCAAGCGACTATCGAAGCACGCGATGGCAAGAAGCTATTACTAAGACCTGATGAACTATTCTCAAACACATATAAGGACAAAATAGTCACTGTTCCAGCACATACAAGCGTTGACTACGATATAACTTTCCCAATCGAACACCTAGAAAAGGTAGAAGCATTCACTAATGGCGCTTTCGTTGAAGGTTTCCTTCACTTAAGAGATGAAAATGGCATGGAAATTTCCTTCCCATTCGTTTCATTTAAGGGTAGTTATGACAATATTCCTTCGATTGAAAAACCAGTATACGACTTCGATTTCGAGACTGAAAAACCAATGTATTGGGATTTAAAGCTTAGAAACCACGATTGGTATTTTTACTCGACTAATATACTAACAAATAAGGGAACTTATACTGATAAGAACGGCAAAACTTTCAACAACATCGTTATAGCTGGTATTAAGAACTTTGACGATATTGATGCTTATAAGGCAGAGCCTAATGGCGAAGAACCAAAGCCTGAGTTTGGACCTATAGTTATTTCGCCAAACGCTGACGGATACAATGACATCTTTGGTATATCCATGGTTATGACGAGAACTGCAACTGTTAAGGCATCGATTATAGATGAAGCTGGCAAGTCAAATGACTTTAACATCGGTCTTAAGTACTCTAACATATCGACTGACCCTGATAATGACAAGAACAGAGAGCAATATTTAGGCTTTACACTTGCTGGAAATCCATCTTTAAAAGATTATGCTGATGGAAAGTATACTCTAAGGCTTAAAGCAGCTGCTATGAAGGCACCTAAGGAAAGCTATCCAGAAACATATAGAGAGATAAAATTCACTATAGACACAGTGGCTCCACAATTTGAAAACAGTTTTTATGATGAAAATACTAGAACATTAACTTTTGATATAAAAGAAGAAGGATCTGGCATTGACGAATTCAAAATTGTGGACGAAAGTGGCAAGCCTATTGACTTTACTAGAGAAGGAAATAAGGTTACTCTAGTGCTTCCAAAGGATAAGAAGCTTTCTGATATCAATGTTTACGCAAGAGACCTTGGTCACAATATTAAAGAACAAACTGCTGAGATGATTGTTTATGCGGAAAGATTTGGTAAGCTTATAGTAAATGTTAATGGTGAGGAGGATGAGCCTCTAAATCTTAAATACAAGGTAGTTAACGAAAAGAATGAAGAGATTAAGAATCACGAAGACCTTATCTTTGGCAAGTACAAGCTTATCATTACTGACTACTCTAGCAAGTATGAATATGAAGGCGAAAAGGAAATTCCATTTGAAATATCAGAAGGAAATAAAGAAAAAACTATAGATCTTAACTTTAAAAAGATTATTACTTTAAAGATAACTATAAGACTAAAAAATAAATCTGGTCTTAAAACTGGAGACTATAAGATATTTGCGAAGAACCGTAAAACTGAAAAAATTACTGAATTTGAATTTGACTCAGACTTTATTACTAGTTTTGCAGAATATTATGATGCATATCTAGCATACGGCACATACGATTTATACGCAGAATTTGCTGAGGGCAAGACTGGCTATAAGATGCAATTCGATGAGGAATTGCCGTTTATAGTAGATGCTAATACAGAAGATTTTCATTATATTGAAGCGAATATTATAAGAGAAGGTCTTTATAAAGTAAATATCACTGACAATTTAGAAAATAAAAATATTAAATATCTAGCAGAAAATGTTGATACAGAAGATGTTTTTGACATTAAAGATATTCAAGCGGGTACTTGGAGAATTTATCCAGAAAAGATGCCTGAGGGCTACTACCTTGAAAAAGCTTTTGAAACAGTTACTTTAAGTGATACAAAGCCAACAGCAGACATATCATTTAACTACCAAGAAATTGGGGACAAGAAGTTTAAATTAAATATAATTGATGATTATACAGATGCTAAGTACATGGTTTATGACTACTACGGATGGATAGGCGATGAAAGTGGCAAGGAATATAATTATACTCCTGGCATGGAGCTTAGCCCAGGAACTTACTACGTTGAAGCAATAGCTGACAAAGAAAGATATGGCGAGACTCATTTATTTGATGACTTCTATCAAGCATACAGAGCTTTTAGCTCAGTCACAGATCCAGTAAGCTTAGAGTTTAAGTGGACTAGATATGCTGATTCAAATGAGACTTGTTTGGCTAGTATATTTATCGATGATTTCGATCTACCTAAAGAAATTAAGAAAAAATCATATGATTACGTCTTAAAAGGAACTAAGGGAGAGCCTATAGAAAACACTTATTCTTTATTGAATTTTGAACCGATTACTCTACCATATGACTATTATCAAGCTGAAATAAAGGATTTACCAGAGGGCTACACAATTGAAGATAATGAGTTTATAATTACTAAAAAAGAAAGATCTATAATGCTAAAAATAATTCCTGAAGAGGAAAAAGAAGATAAGGTAAGCGTTAATGTAAACTTTACTAAGGGCGGAGAAGCACTTAATAATGTTAAGTTCAAGCTTGATGACAAAGAATTCACAAGCGGAACTATAGAAGTAGCGCCTGGCGATTATGAATTAGCAATAATTGAGCCAAAAGATCTTATTCCTAGCGATGGATTTAAGATTATAAAGATAGATGAAAATACAAAGTCCTTGACTATAGAGCTTAAAGACGCTGGAGAGCCAGAACCTGATAAAAAAGGAACACTTAAGCTAGAAGTTTATGAATCTGATGGAAAGAATGAAACTCCATATAATAAGCACACTTCTGCTTGGGCAAAGGGCATCAAGGCAAATGAACTTGTAAATAATTTTAGAGAAACAGAACTTCCATATGGCAAATATACTGTAACATTGTCAACAACTCCAAGCTTGGAAGTGCTATATGATATGACAAAATCAACTATAGAAACTACAGTTACTATAGATGATAATAACTCTAAAGCAGTAGCTAAATTAGTTTTAGTTAAAAAAGGAGCAAGTCCAGATCCAGGCACAGAGCCAGAAGGCAAAGGAACTATAACTTACGATGTCTTTGAACAAGACAATAACGGCAAAAGAAAGGCAAGAGACTATGCTAATATAGATGGTAAATTTGCTAGTAAAGGCGTTCCTATAGAAGTTGAATATGGTGAACACACTGTAGAAATATCAAGTCAATATTGGAATATAATGGATAGATATGACGAAGATCTATCTACAGTAAAGAAAACAGTTACAGTTGATGAAAATAATCCAAATGTAAGTGTAGAGTTAGTAAAAGTAGTTAAAGGAACTAACATTAATCCGGAACCAAAGAAAAAAGGAACTGTCAAGTTTGAAGTATATGAATACGACGGTACTAATGAAACAAAGTCAGATATGAGTATATCTGCATTTGTTGGTACTAATCGCTTAACAAACGATGCTCCAATAGAGCTTGATTACGGTTCTTATGAGATAGAATTAACAACAAGAAACTTAGATAAAGAAAAATATGATTTAGCTAAAACGCCTGCTAAGCAAAAATTCACTATCGATGAGGATAATAAGGACGTAGTAGTTAAGTATGTGCTTTATCTAAAAGAAAAAGCACCAGAACCAGAACCAAACCCAGATGGCAAAGGAACACTTAAGCTTGAAGTATACGAATCAGACGGAACTAATCTAAAACTATTGACTAATTCTATGATGGCTTATTTAAATGATGAGTTTATTAATAGCAATCAAGAATTAAAACTTTCATATGGTGAATATAATATAAAACTTTTCTCAACTTGGAACATGAGTAAAAAATACGACGAAGCAAAATCTAAAGTAAGCGAAACAGTTACACTTGATGCAAAGAACAATAATATTGTTGTTAAATTTATTCTTGTACTAAAGAAAACTGAGCCAACACCTGACCCAGACCCACAAGTACCTACAAAGGGTACGGCAAGCTGGGACTATGAATATAACGGTAATGCACAAAGGATCTTCCCAAGTGTAAAACTATATAGAGTTGTGAATGGTAAAGATGAACTTGTTAATAGTTTTGCAATACAAAATGAAGTATTTACACTAGATTTTGGTAAGTATGCCTTTGTTATTGAACCTTCAGTTTACCCAATATTAGAATATGAAAAATCAAGAATAGAGTTTGAACTTACAAAAGAAAATTCTGAGTACAAGGCTATATTTAAAATTTCAGATGCAAAAGAAACACAAAAAGTAGATGTTACTAAATTTGATAGCGTTGATGAAGATTTATCAAAGGTTCAATTTAGTGTGTTTGACTTAAAGGGTAATGAAATAAGAGGCGTTAAGAAGACAGCTACTGGTTTTGAGTTTCCTGCAGCAGAAAATGTTAAATACAAGATAGTAGCTGAAGGAAATAAAAACCCTTACTTCCCAACACAAATAACTGCTAATCCAAAATCAAATTATCCACCAATTATTAGCTTTACACAAGCGCTTAATATAAAAGTGAACTCACTTGCAGGTGATAAAGAAATTGATGCAAAATATTCTGTAGAAATTAAGGGATATAGATATGTTTACACTGAAGATTTAAACATGGTTCCATATATACCAAATGCAACTACAGATTATACAGTTAAGCTAATATCACACGATCAAGCATATAATCTTGTAGGAGAAGACACACAAACGGTAACAGTTAAAGACTACAGCGACATTGAATTAACATTTAAATTTGAACGTAATCCAAATGTAGAGCCTGTCAATAAAGAAGAGCTTAAGAAATTAGTTTCAGAATATGACAATATCAAGAAGACAGACACTTACAAGAACGCTAATAAGGCGCTTGTAGACGCTTATGACAAGGCAATCGCTGAAGCAAAGCTAGAACTTGCAAAAGCTGTAACTAGTCAAGACGCTATTGATGCTTTAGTTAAAAAAGTTAAGGATGCGCGCGACGCCATCATCGGCTCTATGGAAAATCTTAAAAAACAAGAGCTTAAGAAGCTTCTTGATGATGAGACAAATGTGAAGGCTAAAGACACTTACATCTTTGATACAGCTGAAGACAAAAAAGCTTATGATGACGCCATTACAAAAGGCAATGAAGTTTATGAAGATGCAAATGCCACAGAAGAAGCCATTGACAAGGCTATAGCGGATATAAAGGCAGCTCTTAAGAAGCTTGACGGCTACAATGAAGCTGACAAGACTAAGCTTAAAGAGCTTTTAGATGACGTCAATACTATTACAAAATCTCAAAAATATTGGAGATCTACTGAAAAAGAAAGAGAAGCATATCAAGACTCCATCATCGAAGGAACAAAAATTTTCAACAATAAAAAGGCTAGTCAAGAAGAAATCAATGCAGCTATAAAAGCTATAGAAGATGCAATCGATGGCCTAAGCGGTAAGGAAGAGCTTACTGAAAAAACTGGTCCGGTTACTCTTGAACAAGCATATCTAAATGATAAATATGTTAGGGGTACGGGCATAATTGGAGCGACTGTTTACTACAAGATTGTAAAGAAAGGCCAAAACCCAGAAGACGCTAATCTTAGAACAGGTATGCTTATACAAGATAAAGACGGTAAGTTCGCTATAAATCCAGGTCAAATTGAAGAAGGAGACGCAGTTATCGTCTACCAACAAGAACGTAACAAGCTTATGAGCGATGGCGTTGAAGTAAAAATACTTGCGCTTGACAAGAACTATCTAGAACAATTAGTGGCTAAAGCAGAAGAACTAGAAAAAACAGATAAGTTTAAATATGCAAATGAGTCAAAGAAGACTGATTTAACAGATGCCATAGCTAAGGCAAAGAAAGTTTTAGCTGATCCTAATGCAAATAAAGAAGAGATAAAGGACGCTGAAGGCGAGTTAGAAAGAGCTATTAAGGCTATAGACGAAGAGTCAATTGCAAGCGTTACAATTACTTTCCACCATAATAATGGTGATAAGCCAGTAGAAGAAAAAGTTCTTATGGGACAAAAGGCAGCTAAGCCAAACTTAGATCCAGTTAGAAAAGGATATAAGTTCCTAGGCTGGTACGCTGATAAAGAACTTACTCATGAATTCGATTTCAATACAATTATTGAAACTAATACAGATATTTATGCAAAATGGGAAGAAATAATTCATATAGTTACATTCGACCCTAATAATGGCGAGGCTACTTGGACTGACAGAGTGGCTGATGGTAAGACTGTTAGTAAGCCAGAAGCGGATCCAGTATGGGCAAACCATACATTTATCGCATGGCAATTTAACGGTGAAAACTATGACTTCAACACAAGTGTTATGGAAAATATCAAGCTTATAGCTAAGTGGGAAGAAAATAAGCCAGAACCACAACCACAACCAGATCCACAACCACAACCAGAACCAAAGCCATATGAACCGTACGAACCATATGAGCCATATGAGCCATATAGACCAGATACAAGACCATATAGACCTAATAAGCCAAGTAAACCGGTTGAACCATCTAAGCCTATAAACAATAATGAAGATGAAAAGCCAGTTGAAACAAAGAAGGACTACGGTATCATCACAGAATACCCTATTAACCCAGTTGAGCTAAAAGACGTAGCGGCAGGACCTGAAGGCGAAGCGGTTAGAAACTTAGTTTCTTACGGTATCATCAAGGGCATGGGCAACAATATGTTCCAAGGCAATAAAACTATAACTAGAGCGATGGTTACAAGAGTCTTTATGCTGATCAGCAAGGACAAAGCTATTGACAAAGACGTTTACTTCAGTGATGTTACAAATGATAAATGGTACGCTGAATCGGTTAAGTGGGCCGCATCTAAGGGCATCATAGCTGGCTACACTGACGGAACATTCAAGCCAGAAAAGAAAGTTACTAGACAAGAGTTCTGCGTAATGCTAAATAATTTACTAAAGGCGAATGGCATCGAGCTTGAAACTGTAGTTCCAGTTGATGAAAAAGACTTTGCTAAGGCTGATAGCTGGGCAAAGGACGCAATGATCGCTATGAAGAGAGCTGGACTTGTTAATGTCGAAGCCAATGGCAAGTTTGGTCCGCAAAGTAAGTTTACGAGAGAGGAATTGGCGAAAACTATTGATCTATTGATTAAGTTAATCAAAATCAAAGAGAAATAATAAATTTCACATTCAATTTGCGAAAAAACAATTACAAATAAAGCAAAAGATCAAAGAGCTTATCCACAGCGGATAGGCTCTTTCTCTTTCCTCAATCCCCGCCCATATCTTGCCAAAATCGCCATTTAGTGATACAATATACTCAGGTGATACTATGGATTTAAAGGCGAAACTCAAAATTTTATCTGACTCGGCGAAGTACGATGCGTCATGCTCTTCGTCTAATTCTTCGCGTAAAAACTCTGGCGGCATTGGTAACGCTGCGTCCTGCGGCATCTGTCACAGCTGGTCCGAGGACGGCCGCTGCATATCGCTACTTAAAATCCTCTTCACAAACGTTTGCATCTACGACTGCGAGTACTGCATCAACCGCGCTTCGAACGACGTGCCCCGCGCCTCGTTCACGCCCGAAGAGGTCGCTGAGCTCACTATGAACTTTTACATCCGTAACTACATCGAGGGCCTATTCCTCTCAAGCGCAGTCATCAAGAGCCCCGATTACACCATGGAGCAGCTGATTAGAACGGCCGAGCTCCTTCGCAACACCTACCATTTCAATGGTTATATACATATGAAGGTCATACCGGGCGCTTCAAAAGAGCTGGTTACAAAGCTATCGTCCCTGATCGATAGAGTATCTGTAAATATAGAGCTGCCGACTGAAAAGTCACTCAAATTGCTCGCTCCGCAGAAAACTACTGAGGGCATCATGAAGCCCATGAACAATATAAAGCTGGCAATAGATGAGAACAAAGAGGACAGGCGCAAATACAAGAGCGCTCCACTCATTGCTCCGGCTGGTCAAACCACGCAAATGATTATAGGCGCCGCGAATGAAAGTGACGAGACCATAATCACGAAGGCGTCGCTGCTTTATAAGGGTTTTAGCATGAAGCGCGTGTATTATTCGGCCTTTGTTCCTGTCGTTAAATCGAAGTACACGAGTGGCATCAAAGCCGCTCCACTACTTAGGGAGCACCGCATCTATCAAGCGGATTGGTTGATGCGCTTCTACAAGTTTAAGCCCTACGAAATCGTTTCGCGCGCAAATCCAATGCTCGACCTGGACCTTGATCCCAAGGCATTTTGGGCGATTAATCACTTTGATCTCTTCCCGATCGAGGTCAACAAGGCGAGCTACGAAGAGCTTCTTCGCGTGCCCGGCTTTGGCCCGACGACCTGCCACAAGATTATCAATGCTAGGCGCTTTGCCAAGCTATCGTACGACTCCCTAGAGAATATGCACATCTCCTTAAAGCGTGCTAAATACTTCATCACAGTAGGAGGCGTCTACAGAGGCGGCAAGATCGATACGCGCGAAAATCTGCGCATAAAACTCATGGATAAGGTGAATCTCAATGAACAGCTATCGCTATTTTGATTATGACAGGAGCTTCGAAGGCCTCATGACGGTCATCTTCGAGCTTTACGAGGACATCGAGCGCGCCAAATTCATGCCCGACGATCAAGGCTCCTTATTTGATACCAAGGTCTTTATCGCCACGGATATGGCAGAGGCCACTCGCGTACTAAAAGCGCTTGAGGACAAGTTTCCGAAGCGTTTCATGAGGGAGATGGTGGCGGTATTTTTGTCCTGTGACAATAATAAGGAAGATATATTAATCAGAGCCATCAAAGGCGTCTTCGAGCATGGTTACGGCTACATCTTTTCTTCAGAGAAGGCGGCGAGCGAGTTCCGCCGCATTCGTAGAAATGTTTTATCGGAAAACCATAATTACAAAGGGCTACTCCGCTTCAAAGAGGTAGAGGGCGGCGTGATGCTAGCTGAGTTTGAGCCGAAGAATGACATCTTGACCCTTATTGTTCCTCATTTTGTGAAGAGGCTCCCCACTATAAACTTTGTAATCGCTGACGTGAAGCGTGGGACGGCCGCCATGCACATGAAGGGGAAGGTCGAATTTTTGGAGCTAAAATCTCTTGACTACACTATTAGCGAAAAAGAAAAATTCTTTGAAGAGGCTTGGAAAGACTTTTACAAGACAATTGCCATAGATGAGAGACGTAATGAAAAGCTGATGATTTCAAATATGCCGAAGCGTTACTGGCACTACTTAATTGAGAAATAGCTTGAAATTTGGGCACTTTTCCATTATAATAGTGTTAATGATTTTACTTGTCTAAAGAAATAAACAAATTTGACTAGAAGGAAGTGACATTTTGATTAAAGAGAAATTTAAAGAAGTCCTAGCGACCGTTTTGCCGATCTCGCTACTCGTTGTGATACTGAATTTTACAGTGGTTCCGTTAGAGAGCGATGTCTTCATACGCTTTTTATTGGGTGCGGTCTTCATACTTTTGGGACTGACAATATTTTTAATCGGAGTCGACCTTGGCATCACGCCTATGGGCGATAGCTTCGGTAACGCAGCCGTTAAGAGCGGTAAACTTTGGGTCATAGCGTTCATGGGACTGATCCTAGGCTTTGTCATTTCAATAGCTGAGCCGGATTTGCACATCTTGGCGAATCAAGTTGGCGAGGTAACTTTGGGTATTGTATCGAAGTCAACACTAGTTATGCTTGTGTCAATGGGTGTCGCTTTACTTATTTCACTTGGCATGGTGCGTATAGTAGAAGTGTATTCACTAAAGAAGTTTTTAATGCTTACATATGTCGTAATACTTGTACTTGCAGTGCTTTCAGGCCAGTTCTTCCTAGCAGTATCCTTTGATGCTTCAGGAGCGACAACTGGGGCACTGACTGTACCATTCTTACTTGCTTTATCCGCAGGTGCCTCCGCCATTAACAAGGACAGCCAAAAGTCCGAAGACGACTCCTTTGGCCTAGTTGGCATCGCTTCAGCAGGCGCCATCATCGGTGCACTGGTACTTGGTATGCTATCAAATGCAGAGTTTGGTGAGATTCCAGACATTGCCGTGGCAGCAGAGCCGGGCATTTTCTCACACTTCATCCACGAGGCGCCGATAGTCGCAAAAGAGATAATTATCGCGCTTCTACCCATTATCGTGATTTACACGATCTGCAACATGATTTTCTTCCATAATTCGAAGAGGGCAAACGCAAGAATCGCAACCGGCTGCGTGCTAACATTTGTGGGACTTGTAATCTTTCTAGTTGGCGTAAACAGCGGCTTTATGGACGTTGGCCGCTACATAGGTCACGTGCTAGCCACAGAGCACAGCAAGGCCTTTATCGTTGCCATCGCCTTTCTGATGGGCGTACTGACTATACTTGCGGAGCCGGCAGTTCACGTACTTACGAACCAAATCGAAGCCGTTACGGCGGGCTCAATCAAAAAATCAGTCGTACTTATGACTTTGTCAATAGGTGTCGGCATCGCGGTTGCCTTGTCGATACTTAAAATATTAGTTCCTGGCATGCAGTTATGGCACGTCTTGCTACCGGGCTATATCATAACATTTTTGATAATGAAAAAAGTGCCAAACCTATTCGTCGGCATCGCCTTTGACTCAGGCGGCGTTGCCTCAGGACCGATGACTGCAACATTTATCCTTGCTTATGCACAAGGCGTTGCAGCCTCAACACCAACAGCGGACCTACTTATAGACGGCTTCGGTACCATTGCCATGGTAGCGATGACGCCTCTAATAGCACTGCAAATACTTGGTCTATTCTATCTGAAACATGAAAAAGGGGGAGTGAAGAATGCGTAGTTTAAAGTCTCGTCACTTAGAAATGCTAGTCGTTATAGTCGAGCACAATAAAGCGAGCAAAGTCTTGCACTTAGCGGATGAGAAAGGCGTTACAGCCTCAGTAGCCATGCTAGGCAGAGGCACTGCATCTAGGACAATATTCGACTACTTAGGTCTAAACGACAAGAAAAAAGCAGTTCTGATGCTCTTCGGAAAGACTGAGGAGATTATGGATCTAGCTGATTATTTAGTAGAAAAACTTGAAATGAACAAGCCAAACCACGGAATCGCCTACATCGAGAGCGCATTCAACGTTTTTGGCACTGAAGATAATGCTAATGGAAGTGAAAATATTAAAAGAGGTGAAAATATGTACAACGCCATATATACTATAGTTGAAAAAGGAAATGCAGACGACGTGATCGAAGCCGCTCAAAAGGGAGGCTCAAGAGGAGGAACTGTTATGCACGCGAGAGGCTCGGGCAGCGAAGAAGCACGTAAAGTCTTCAATATGCTCATCGAACCCGAGAAAGAGATCGTCTTGATTATATCAGAAGAAGCAAAAACTAAGGATATAGTTGAGTCGATAAGGAAGGAAACGCAAATAGAGGAAGAGGGTAAGGGAATAATCTTCATTACGAGAGTGGAGCAGACTTATGGCCTTGCTAAATAGATAGGATTTCGCGTTAGAATTGCGCCTAAGGCTTGCGCGCTCGCTTCCTCCCTCAACATACCCGTTAGTACGATGTCGGTCGGTCGCTCGTTATGCTTCGCCTTATCCATCAATTCTCTCCGCAAAATCTGTTAGCGATGCGTAAATTACTCTTTTTAGTAGATTTGTTTAACTAAATTTACTCTTCGTAGTAGTTTTGCTTAGATAAGTTTGCTTAAGAGACGCCCTTAGTAAAAGATTTATGAAGAAAACAATCGAATAAATAAAATCATAGCTGTGAGAATTTTTCTTGCAGCTTTTTTGCGCCTATATAGTTTTTAGCAAATTACGAATCGCTTTAAGTGTACTGCGCGAGAAAAACGAAACACGCGTCATACGTTAAACGCGCGGCGCATATCAAACGCCAGCCATTAGCCTTAAAAAATCAAATGAAGAGGCAAGGCCATTCACATAAGTAAAAAGATCTAAATTAATTCAATATATTGTTGCATAATTATAAATAATTCTTTATTTATAATACAAGTTGTGGTATAATACATAGTAGAGTAGTGAAATTTATACTACATCATAGATACTATTGATAAGGAGAGGGGCTTATTATGAAAACATTTAAAATGAAAAAATTCTTAACACTGGTGCTCGCGGTGATGATGATCGTGACATCATTGCCTGTAGGCTTATTGGCTAAGACTGATTATAATTATGACAACTTAGATAGCAATAAGTCGGACATTGTTAATGGCAAACTACCGGTAGAAGTAGCAAAACCAAAAAATGGCGAAACGGCGGAGGATTTAATTAAAAATCCTGCTATGCCAAAGCTTTATACAATGCGTGCTGATTATAAGGTGCCAAGAAATGATGAAGAGATTGTTGGCTTTCAGCCGTATATAGCAACTGTCGGTGATTATGAATACACATACACTGACATAGATGGCAAAGATGGACTAAAAGTTTTAACAGATGCAGAAAAATCTAAGATAGACAAAAAAATAAATTTGCCAGATATTGATGGTTATACTTCACCTACACCAAGCTTTACTGTAAATTACGACTACATTAAAAGGAATGCGGACAAAGGTAACTTGGATGGCAATGAACAAAAAGGTGAGCATCCATACATTTATGAGCCAACGCAAGGAACTATAAGGATAAAACATACTTTCCAAAAGCTTGAAGACCTAGGAGATTATGGCTTTAGGGACGGAGATACTGCTTATATTTACACATCCCAAACAGGTGTTACAGGAACTTCTGTCACTATAAAGGCCTTAGATGAAGATAAAATTAAAGGCTACGTTCCTGAAGTTAATGTTCTTACAACACAAGTGCCACAAAATAAAGCTGATTTCTTGATAGAAATGCGTTACAACCGTGCTATCTTTGATGTTAAATTTGATACAGATGGCGGAACTGATTTACCAGGAATGACTTTATTCTATGGACAAACAATTCCAAAATTAAATTTTGATATTGAGAAGATGGGCTCAACTCTACAAGGCTGGAAGGTAAATCAAGATATTACTTATATAGACCAAGCTGGAACTAAACAAACTCTTACTAAAGATACTCTTATTAAAAAAGATGACTTTGAAGTAGGAGGAAAATTTGCAAATGGTATAAAAAATGCCATGCCAGCAGAGGATCTTACTTTTACAGCAGAGTGGAAAGATAAGCCGAAGGCGGAATATGTCATCCAATTTTGGACTGAAAAACCAGATTATGACGATAAAAATGAAGATTTATCTTTACGTGAACGCTACGACTTTATCGGCGCAAGAAGAATAGATGGTGCTGAAACCGGTTCTACGCCAAACCTTACAGATTTATCAATTAAAGGCATCACCTTCCCCGACTTAAATGACGGACGCTTGGAAAAGGCTCAAGATGACAAAAAAGAATTTGAAAGATATTACTTCTTAAATGAAGACTTGACTAAGAAGCAAAATGCATCTGAAGACAATCCTGAAGTACAAAAAACTGTATCATCAACGGGCGAAACGGTCTACAATGTCTACTACGACCGCAGAGTCTACACTCTTTACTTTACAGCTGCGAGTGGAGAGGCGTTTGATTTAGTAGGTAGCTTCTGGCCTATTATAACAAGAGATGGACAAGTCATAGGCAAAGAAGGAGCTCCTTATAAAGTAGATGTTCGCTTCAATCAAAGCTTGGATAAAATATGGCCAAAGGATGCGGAAGTTTCAAATCTTCCGACTTCTTCTGATAAAGAACAAGGAGACACCGGCCTAATAGGCTGGACAATTAACAATAACGCGGGTGAACAAGCTTATCGCGATACTCCACCTTATCGTTTAAGTGCAGAAGATTTTATCGACAGTCAAGATGTAGTGGGAACAGGAGAGTTTGAGGGATTTGGTCACTCAGATCAAATACCTATAAAGGATGGAAAAAATAAGAAAAGAGATAAATATGAGATTTCCATTGGATCGACATCCTATGAACAATCTGTTGTCCATCACATTGATATTATAAAGGACGATTTCGATGGCAAGGAACAAATCGATTATGACATGTCCTACTGGAAGAGCGATACGAGTGCAGTCGAGTATCCCTTCGGTTTGCCTCATCTTCAAGGCTTTACCCTTAAAGAAAATGAAAGGCCGGCAGAATGGATAGGACTAAAAAAAGGTTATGTTGGAAATTGGGACGCACGTAAAACTTTTGATAAATTAAATGAAGAGAGAAATGAAAAAACGCCTTTTAGAAGCGACGCCGACAAGATAGAATACATCGATAAATTTCCTTGGGGCACAAAATCCTTTAAAGGGGCAAACGCCTACAATTATGCAAACTACACTCGTAACAAGTACAAGTTAAAATTAAATAACGATCCTAAGACAGTAAAAAATGACAGTGAATATGGCGCTGACAATATTCTAGAGGTGCCTTATGAAAAGCCACTAAAGGATTTGAAATTAGATACAACTCATGTGCCTGAAAGACCAGATTGGGTACCTGAAGATTGGACATTTAGGGGTTGGGCACTGGATCCCGCTGGAGAAAACTTGGTAAAAGATGGAAATGAAATAAAACTTCATTACGACCAAGTTCTCTACGCCAAGTGGGGCGAACCAGAAACTATTTGGAAGGTAAAATTTGATCCAAATGGTGGAAGTTTAAGAGATTTAAGCACAAAAAATATATCTGATGAATCCAAAAAACTTGAAATAGATGGTGTAAGTCACACTTATCCAGAAAAAGTTGATGGAGAAAATACATTTAATTTTGTCCATAAGATGATTTTAAAAGAACCACAAGACGCTACTAAGAATATCATTGAACCAACAAGACCTGGCTACAACTTTGCCGGTTGGGAATTTGTAAGATATACAAAAGATGAAAATGGCAATGACACAGAAGTTGTAGACACAAGCTATAAAGATTTATATAAAGTGCCTGAAATGTATCACTTTGGTAACGAAGTTGTTAGCAATGTTCACCTTAGGGCAATTTGGAACAAACAAGACCTTGTAACAGTAAAGGCTATCCACCACTTCTTGAATGCAAATTATAGCGAAAAGTCTAAGGAAGTACAAAATCTTTATAACAGAAGAGTTGGGTCCTATACAACAGGCCTTGCAAGTAGACAAGGGGACAAGTACCTCTTAGTTCCACAAGCTGAGTGGGAAGCCCTTTCCAATGCAAATACTGATTATAAAACTTATAAGGATGAAACTAATAGGGATAACTCTTACAACCAAATTTTAAGAGTTGAGCCAGAAAAAATCCCAGATCCTGAAACAGGAGATTTAGTAGATAATCCTAAAGCAAAGAACAACCGCTTTGAATTTTTCTACAGACCGTTTAAAGAAAGAGTTTACGAAGTAAATTATCTTGATGAAAGAGGAAAAACAGAAGTTGAAGCCTTTATGGAAAAAGCAAAGACTGCTTATCAAAAAATCAAAGATGATAATACGATGACAGCAGAAGCGAAGAGCGAGGCTTATAAAAAACTTCTTTCAGATAACAAAGCAGAATTTGCGAAGATAAAAAATAAATACGCAATTGTTACAAGCGAAAAAGTAGTAAATGGCAAGCGTCATTACGATGCTAGAAACTATAGAAGAATTCCTGGTTGGGTTCTAAATGACAAACCACAACAACAATTGTTCTTTGACATTTATGAAGATACAGACACCTTTGCTGGCATAAATGAAACTGGCCTTGATGAAATAAACTTCTTCTACAAGGACGTAAGAGTAATTGAAGTTAAAGATCCAAAAGATCCAGTTCCAAAAGGTTATGTAAGAGTAACATTCAAAGCTGAAAAGGGCGGATCATTTACAGACGACAAAGACAATCCAGTTACAGAGCTTTATTATGATGTAATAGTTGACCTAAAATCAGATAATCTTCCAGTTCCAGAATTATTAAAAGAAGGCGCTGACAAAGAAGAAGGCAAGTATTACATCACACCAGACAATGGCAAGAAATTTACTAAGTGGGATCAACAACAATTATTAAATAAGAATACTATTATAGACAAAAACTACATCTTTACCGCCTATTTTGATTGGTCAGGTATTGTTGCCAAGGAAATGGTTAGAACAGAATCATACAAGGATCCTCAAGGAAATTGGACAAATGATTTTGCTCCAACAATTGATGAATTAAAGGCCTTGATTAAATGGGTAGACAAAGATGGCAAGGAAATAGACTTGCCTGGAGATGCTACGGTAACAATAATTGATGAAGCTGGAAATGAACTTACTCAAGATGACATTTATGAAAAAGTTAAAGAGATGGATAAGCTTGACAAGGACGAACTTGTTAGAACAGAAATCTTTAAGGCAAAAGTTACTTTTAAGGGCAACCAAGCCGATAAAGAATTAGACATTCCTGTAAAGATATACAAGAACCGCTATGAAGCTTTAACAACAGAAGAAAAACCATTATTCCTATCTGAAGCTGAAATTGGAGAATTAAAGGATGTAACAGGAAACTATGTAAAAGTTACAGTAAATCCTACAGGTAAACCAGGAGATAAGGACTCTAAGATTTATTATGTCAACAAAAATGCTTGGGTAGAAATTCCTGAAATTGAGTTAACAGCTGAAGAAAAAGCACAATTAGGCTTTACTCGTTGGACTTCTAATAACGACGATGTAAATACAAACGGGGCATATATCTTTGAAAAAGGAAATGTAAAGCAAAGATATAAGTTTACAAGAGATACTGTGATTAAACCAGATTTTTCAAATGACGTGGTTGAACAAGATGATCCAAATAAGAAACCTGATGTACCTGATAATTTTGTAAAAGTTATTGTTACAACAAAAGAAGATGATGTTGAAAAAGCTACAGAAGAGACAAAATTTGAGAGAACTTTCTGGGTTAATCCAACAAAAGAAGTGACTATCCAAGTCAGTGAGCCAACAGGCGATACTGCTAAAGATGATCAAGGAAATGTAGTTAAAGACGCTGCAGGAAATGACATTAAATGGTTATTTAAAGAATGGTCAAGTCCATTGACAGCAACATTTACAGAAAAAGAAACTAAAATTAATGCTAAATATGAAACAACAGTTCCTGAGCCAAGTGCTGAAGCAGGCCTTGTTGAGACTTATGTAGGCAGAGAGCCTGAGCTTGATGATTATGAAAAAGCTATTAAGATGATGCTTGGAGAAAGTGATTTATCATTCGACAAAAACGTTTCAAGCTTTGAAATAACAAAAGACCCAGATGTAAGTAAGCCAGGCATGAGTGAAGCAAAAGTTAAGGTTGAGTTTAACAACGGACAAGTAAAAGAAGTCACAGTTCCAGTTAAGGTTCATGCAAATATTTATCCAGGGGATAATAACGGCGATAAAACTTCTGATGTGCCAGAGGACTATGTAAAAGTTACAGTTAATCCTAAAGCATATGATGAATACAGCCAACAAATAAAGTACTACTATGTAAATCCAAAAGTTAAGGTCACAATACCAGAGCTTGTAATCCAAGATTCAGACAAAGAAAGATATGGCTTTAAAAAGTGGACAACAGATAATAAGATAATAAACTTATTAAATCCTGAAGAAGTTTATGACTTTACAAAAGAGTATCAATTTACAGTCGATACAGAAATCTATGCTTTCTATGAAAAAAATGGAGAGCCTGACATTAATATAGGTTTTGAAGCTAAAGAGATTGTTAAAAACATTGGAGATAAAGTTTCTGTTCAAGAATATAAAGATGCTTTAATAATTCCAAAAGATGCTGAAGGAAAAGACATTGCTGAAGTAAAAGGCATAAACATATTGGACGATCCAGACACAAGCAAAGAAGGTTACACTACTGCAAAGATACAAGTTGTTTACGACGATGGTAAAACACAAGAGCTTATAGTATTAGTAAAAGTTCTACCTGATTATCTTGAACAAACTGATCCAGATAAAAAACCTGATGTACCAGACAATTTTGTAAAAGTCATTGTTGATAAGACTGAAAATGCAGAACTTAAACCAGAAGAAAAACAAACTCAAACTTTCTGGGTTAATCCTGATAAAGTAGTGACTATTCCAGTTACAAATCCTGTTGGAAAAGAAGTAACAAAAGAAGATGGAACAAAAGATTTCACATGGTTATTTACAGGTTGGGATAATGAATTAACTCAACAATTTACAGACAAAGAAACAACTATTACAGCACAGTACACTAAAGATTTTGGGAATTTACCAGAAGTGAAACCTATTCCTGAAGCCAAGGGTGGATTTATATACACTGAATTAGGAAGACCTATTAGTGATAATGATTACAAGAGAGAAATCACATTGCCTGATGGATATAGTTTCGACACAGGAACTACACTTGAGATGGTAGAAAAAACTGCTCCAAACATTAATAGGAATGGCCGTTATAATGTAGATTTCTGGGTAACTTATCCAGATGGATCTGCACAGTTAGTAGAAGTTTTAGTTTATGTTGGAGAAGCTCGTCCACAACCACAACCAAGCGAACCACAAATCATTTACAGAGACAGAATTGTGGAAAAAGAAAAGATCGTTGAAAAGATTGTTAAGATCAAAGATAACGAAAGACTTAAGGAACTAAGATACATGCAAGGCTACAACGGTAAGTTCAGACCATACGACGGCCTAAGAAGGTCTGAAGCTGCTCAAATCTTAGCCAACGCTCTAAAGGCTGACGGCTACGCTTACGATCCATACTACCCTATAAGCTACACAGACATTGGCGACACTTGGTATACAGAAGCTGTTAGAATAGTTTCGCAAGCGGGAGTTTTCCAAGGCTATAGCGATGGTACTTTCAAACCAGAAGGTAAGATCACTAGAGCTGAATGGGTGGCAACGCTTAGAAGGTTCCAAGACTTAAAGAAAGTTAGTGGTAATGACATGGGCTTAAGCATAGGCCACTGGGCTACTGAAGAGATAGAAGCAGCATACCAAGCTGGATGGCTAGATGTATACACATCAGGCATAGCAACATTTGATGCGAATGCGCCTATCACTAGACAAGAAGTAGCAGCTGTATCTAACAAGGCTTTCGACAGAGTTCTTGACAAAGTTTACCTACAAAGAAATGTAAAGAACATGATAAATTACAAAGACATCAACCCAAGCATGCCTTTATATGAAGACATCTTGTGCGCAAGTAACACATTATTGACAGATGGAAAATATTACAAGGCAAACACTATTATCCTAGATAATCTAACATTTAACATTGTGACTGATGATCTAGTAATATATCAAAAGAAATTCCAATATATTTCGCGTTAATAGATAAACTTAAACAATAGTTTAGAATAAACAAAAACAAAGCTGTGAGAAATTTCTCACAGCTTTTATTGTATTAGAAAACCCCCAGTTAGACTGGGGGTTCAGTTTAGCTTTAGCGGTGAT
>ERZ1673752.1330-NODE-1330-length-35017-cov-12.484211_pt1 | contig 35017 bp, 27 predicted proteins | sample MGYA00580195_ERZ1673752 | MGnify/ENA primary metagenome ERZ1673752 (study PRJEB41218, sample SAMN15661744) | gut metagenome | host: Homo sapiens | place: Canada: London | collected 2015-08-20/2019-03-30 | study: EMG produced TPA metagenomics assembly of...
TTTTGGTATCTAGGCTATGCTGCTGTGAAAGTGCGCAAGAGATTGTACGTTACCCGCCCGCATAGACCGTCTTGTGCACTGCATCTGCAAGAAAGCTTCTTTTATCTTCAATTACGTCAGAGTCGCTCGTTCCGATATAGTTGTCTGAGAAGCCCTTGAAGACAAACACGACCCCGAAAGGATCTCCGTTAAATATGCTTGTCATTCCTTTAAAAATGTCCTGAGGGGAATTAGTCGAATAAGTATGGATGGAAACAGGACGGTTGACCATCTTTATTGGCTCCAGCACGAAACGACCGAAGCGATCGATCTTCAGCAGATTATGGATGTCATCTTCCTCCGTCATCCTTTGGTTCGAAGCAACCTCAACGCTAGGGAACCCTGCGTAGTCATACAGTTCTTTCTGCACGGCCTTGAAGCCTTTTGTGGCAGATTCGTAGGCCTTGTCGCTAAAGTAAGTCGTGCAAGTCAACTTATCGATACCGCGAAAGCAATCAAGATCATAGGGGTGATTAGCGAACGCGAGCTTATAGCCAGCCGTACCAGAATTGAATGCCGTTCCCTCGACGCCGGTCATGGCGGAAACGTACTGAGCGAGCATGCCTCCAGAATAGGCGCCGACAACGCACACGTTTGATTTGCCGTACTTCTTTACGCACGCCTTCGTCACGAGCAAAGCCTCAGCTAAGTGATTTGCGAACAAGTCGCTTTTGTTCAGGTAGGTCAATGCCGCATTCTGGATAAAATCACCCTTAAATCCGAAGCGATTCGCACGAGTAGAGGCGAAGACCAGCATGCATTTGCCATCCTTCTCGAGAATCATCGAGCCGCTGTATGTTGAGTTGCCGCTAAAGCACCAACCACTCAGTGCCGCTTCATAAAGCTGCAGATATGTGGGCGAATTGTCGTTGTCGTAGATTTTCTCATTGGGAGCATTGATAGCAAAATATCCGTTCATCATTTGCAGCATGTCGGCATCAAGAGAACCACCCGAGAACTGCCTTAAAGCGCTATCGGAATGTTGTGGAGCCGAGCACGAATACATCATGTCACAATAGTCCGCCGCTGCAAGCTTCGTCACTTCGCCGGAAATACTGGAAATAGGTGGGTTTTTCTCCTCGACCATGCGGACAAAATTGTCAGGAAGGAACCGAAGCATCGGATACTCGCGCCCCATCTTCCAAACGTTTTCAAAGTCAAACCCTTCAAAGAGTTCTTGCTGGCGCATTTGACTGGCAGATAAAGCGGCTCCCTTATAATTTCTGACCTCTTCTCCAATTACTGCGCATTCGCTACAGTAGTAGTTATTTCTGCCGTCGTGGCCATATAGATCGGCAATCAGCGGCATGGCATACGCTATGCCGCTAGACGCATAAGAGGAGACGGCTCCCCTACTCAAACAGTAGCTCATGGCTGAATGAAGTGAATCTAGCGTTGCTATGCCAGCTGCATACACCTTATCAGCCGCTCCCTCGACCTCGACCTTTCCTATGTTTTCGCAATTTGATATGTCAGAATTTCCGCCCCACATGCCAACTATTCCCCCGGCGCGATAATTTGATCGTATGGTGCCGACGTTAAGACATTCTCGTATGCGATTGCCTTGATAGAAGCCCGAGGCTGCATGTCCAACTATGCCACCTGCATTTACCAGCCTGTTGCCTTCAACAGTAATATCTCCCAAATTAAGACACCGAATTATTCCGCTATCGTATGTTGAGCATCCCAGCTCTCCCACTAGACCACCACAATAGGAATCGAAATTGGTCTGCTCTTTTAGGCTTGGGGCCATGGTAATCTGGACAGAACTATAGCAATTCTCCATGGCGTCCTTTCCAGAAGCAGCCATATAGCCCGCTAACCCCCCGACATAAGAACGGAGGGCGCTTCCCCTGTATATGATTTCCCCTGAAGCAAAGCAATTGTCGAGCCCCGGCGTATTCCCAAATAAAGCCGTGTCACATTTTCCTACGAAACTACCTACATAGCTGGTCGAATGCTGCGAGCTTACGACAATGGAGATGTCCTTCAATCCTAAGTTCTTGATACCTCCGCCGTAGCTTACGCTTGCAAACAGGCCAATGCTGGATGTTTCCTCCAATGACGCCGTGTCGATGGTTAAATTACTTACGACATGCCCGTTGCCATCAAAGACGCCGCTATAGCTACCTCCCTTCCAATTTCCATAAGTCGAAAGATCAATATCCCTCATGAGTATATAGTTGTTCGACCCCTTGACATTTATCAGATCCTCAGCGGTATAGATCCCAATCCACCCATCTGGAACTTCAGTAAGCTGCCCTTTGCGCGCAAGGAACGATTCCGGATAGAGCCTTGATTCTTCATCGGCAGACCCATCCTCAGCGATCGCAAGAGCAGTAGTCAAGCCCGCTTCTTCGGTAGCATCCCCCTCCTGCAACTCTCTCGTTTCTTCCTCACCCACCCAGAATGAACCTCCGTTGCTAATCTCGTCGGGCTCTTCAAGCGATAAATCATTTCCCGCATATGCTCCACAAGTCTCGCTCTGGTGCGGCTCATCTTGATTTTCGTCCATCTCGTTTTCGCCCGCACGCCCCTCTTCCTCCGTCTCTTCTTGATCCGTAATATCTTCAGCAGCTTTGTCATTGATTTCGCCAAAAACGGGATCAGATACCGCCGATCCCTCATCCGCCAGCACGCAGAAAGGAGTTAGCGCTACGCACAAAAGAACCGCTAGGCCACACCTCAACACCATCCAAGCCGTTTTCATTGCATAACCTCCGCACTTAATCGCAAAAGACGAGGATCACTTCCCTGATTAAGCAGGCATTATTCACTACACATCCGCAAGGTTCAATGGACTTTTCCAGCAACTGTAATTACTCGTACCATCTATGTCATATTTCGCATTTTGCCTTGATGCAAACGGCATAGAGCCTCAGACCCGAACAAGCAGGCCAGCCCGAAGATGCCAGAAGCTTCTTCTACTTCCTATTGCTTGCTTTCTCGAACTGACTAGGAGCTTGAAAGAAGCCAGGAGCCCGTCCTCAGCCTTGACAATCGCTTCCTGTTCGTGCCCTGGATTCAGGGCCTTCTATTCGAACAGCAGCACATTCGAGCGCTGTCCGGCGACCTCGCGCAGCGCATCGCTGAAGCCGGCGATGCTGAAGAGGACGAAATACTCCGCGCGATCGGGGTCGCCCCATTTCACGCGACGGCTCTTCTCTTCTAAATCGGTTAGCACGTCGACGCCAAGGGGGCTGTTCTTGAATTTGCACTCGCCGAGCACAATGGCGTTGTCGACCTCCGAAAGCCCCACGATATCGATCTCCCCGTCTCGAGCATCCCACCAACGGCCCACCTTTTCCAGAAACACCGGCACAACCCCCTACGCCGAAAGATCCCAGAGCTGCGCGCGGCATACGTCTTCGTAGACGTATGCGACATGGCGGTCGATGAAGCTCTTCTTCAGGCGGTCGAGCACTAACTCCCCATGACCCGATTCCAGATAGCTCAGACCCGGCCGGACGAACGGGAACCAGAACTGGAGGAAGCTGCCCGCCGACTCCACGGCCACCAAAGAGTTGAAACATTATGCAGCGAAACATTATGTTGCCGCGCATAATGTTTCGCTGCATCTTCCGCCAGGACATCGGGACACGATGGCCAAAAATGAGTTGCTAGCTGTACCCGCCGAAGCCCTGAGTGGCTTTTCTGGCCAAAAAGAGACCGTTGACTGCTGCTGCAACGCAACGCCGCTGTGACACGAAGTATCATCAATTATCTGACCTGGGAAAACTCTGGACAGATACAGCGGGATTTCCCAGCAAGCAGCATAATGGCCAAAAAGAGCGCCCGAGCTGCCAGCTTGTGCGCTTTTTTTGGCCAAGACATGCCCCAGGAGGCACCAGAACACTTGGACGACGGCGCAGCGCCGGATCAAATGAGCCCTGGGCGACGCAGCGGCGCTTGGGCGGCACCGCAGCGCCGAAGTAATACCGCACTCGAGGAGGTATTTGCCGAAGGGAAGCTCCCACGGCAGGCAATTGCCCCTTAGGAAACGCCGCGGTAGAGGTGGCCGCTTGTGGTGTTGGGCATCTTGGCGATGGCGTTGCCGTCGTTTTGGGCCACGTGCAAAGCGCGGATGGCGCGACCGACCGCATGGGCCGTCTCCTCGGCGTTCATGAGGGTGGCGTCCACCATGTACGAGGAGATGCCGGCCGCAAGCAGGTCGGGCATAGCCGGGGCGATGTCCGTCTCCACGGCGTTGTAGAGATGGCTGCGGCCCATGGCGTCGGTGACGACCGGGAACTCGTAGCCCTTGCGATCCTTCAGCACATGGGGGCTCTTGCGGCGAGGGCAGACGGCGCAGTTCTCGTCGCACGGGCCCTGGCTCATGAGCATACAGTGCTCGGTGACCATGAGCTCCTGGGCGCCGATGAGCAGCACGCCCAGTTCCACCGGGGCGTCTTTGGCTACCGATTCAATTTGGCGCAGAGTGAGCTCTGGCGAGAGCCACACGCGATTGGCGCCGAACTCGCTGGCGACGGCCAGGGAGAGCCCGTTGGTGATAGGCACGTGGGGCCCGACATCGAGCAGCGCCCCTTCTTCGGAGGCCCGCTCCATAGCGCCGAGGCTCTCGGCCAAAAGCGGCTTGCCCTCGGCTGCATACCTCCACACGTCGGCATCGACGACGGCCTCGCGGGCACCCCCGACCGCCTCGTGGTCAGCCACGGGCATGACGGGAATGCAGCCCTTGGGGTAGCCGGCCTGCTCGGCGGCGGCGTTCTTCTGGCCGGCGATAACCGCCTCGCCGCGCCGGTAGTTCAGGGCCGGCACGTAGATGAGGTGCGCGCCGGCGCGCTTGGCGGCGCGGGCGCAAGCGGGGTTCGTGACGGTGACGGCCACGCGGCAGCCGGCGGGGTGCGCCGCAGGCAGCGGCTCGCGCGGGGTGGTGCGGGGCAGCGTGCGGCCGTGGCCCTCGGCGGTAAGCGCCTCGGTGAGGGCGTCCAGAGCCGCCGCGCGCACGCCGTGCAGAGCCGAGAAGCCGATGCCGACGCCGTCGTCCATGTCAATGGTGAGGTTCACCAGCTGGTAAGGCATGTTGCCCAAGCGATCGATGTGGGCGGCGACGTCGTCGAAGGAGACGGCCCGGGTGCGAGCCGCCTCTACGGGCGCGCCGTCGGCGCCACCGGAAACCCCATCGGGGAAGGCCGCTTGCAGGCGACGGGCAACGGCGAGAGTGGTGCGGGCAGCGCCGGAGAGACCCTCGGAACGAAAATCGATCGCGCTTGAGGAGGGGCGACCAAGGTCGCCCCCTGCGGGGTCAACCGTTAGGTCTTCCGGGGCGAAGCCGGCATCACGCAGGTCAGCGATGGTTGCGGGGCGGAATTCCATGCGAAGAGGCTCGCCGATGTGAAGGGTGGCAGCGCCGACGAGGGGCACGCGGGGCTCACGGGCGTCGTCTTCGAAAGCGGCCTCGGCGCTGCGGACGCGGAAGACGCGGTCGCCGGCCTTCACCGTGCGCGTCTTGCCTTCCAGCGGCAAATGGTAGCGGCCCTTCTTGTCGGTGCGCACCGGCCCCAGCGTCAGCGTGCCGTTGCCCTTGCGCGTCCAGAACTCCAGAACGTCGCCTTCTGTCAGGGCATGGGCGCTCTTCAAATAGGCAGCGCCATCGCGCACCTCGTCGACGCGGCCGAGGAACAGGCCACGGTTGTTGGGACGCTGGTAACTCATGATATCGTTGCCGCGTTTGCCGTCCAGATAGGCCGTGGTAAAACCGCGGGAGAAGGCATCGGTGAGGCGGTCGCGATCGGCATCGGTGATAGCCGCGTTCTCCTTCGCCAAAGCAGCATCGAGAGCTTTACGATAGACGGAGGTCACGGCGAAAACGTACTCGGGCGACTTCATGCGGCCCTCGATTTTAAGCGACGCCACGCCGGCGGCCACGAGGTCGTCCACGCGATCCACCGTGCACAGATCCTGGGGCGAAAGCAAGTGATCGCCCGGCGAGGGAAGGCTCTTCTGCAGAGCCTTGTTCTGCAGCTCATAGGGAAGTCGACATGCTTGCGCGCACATCCCCCGGTTGGCCGAGCGGCCGCCGATCATGGAGGACATGAAGCACTGGCCCGAGTAGCACACGCACAACGCGCCGTGGGCGAACACCTCCACTTCCATCCCCTCTTCGGCCGCCGCCGCGCACAGAAGGGCGATCTCGTCCAGCGACACCTCGCGGGCGAGCGTAATGCGCTCGGCCCCTAAGCGGGCCGCCGCGCGCACGCCGACGAGGTTGTGGGTGTTCATCTGCGTGGAAAGGTGCAGCGACGCTTCGGGGAGCGTGCGGGAGATCTCCGCGGCCAGGCCGATGTCCTGCACGATGAAGCCATCGGCGCCGGCGCGGTAAGCCTGGCGCACGCATTCCAAAGCCTCCCCCACCTCGTCGGGCAGGATGATGGTGTTCATGGTGACGTAGATGGAAACCCCGCGCAGATGTGCGAAATCGCAGGCCTCGCGCAACGTCTCCAAGGTGAAGTTGTCGGCCCCGCGCCGCGCATTGAAGGCCTCGAGTCCCAAATACACCGCATCGGCCCCGCCGGCCACCGCCGCATGCAGCGCCGCCATATTGCCGGCCGGCGCCAGCAGTTCTACTTGATTAGTCTTCATTCAGCTTCAAAGCCTCTTCGTCGGCGGCCTTCAGTTTGTCGATGCCCTCGTTGTAGGCGTCTTGGATTTCCTTCACGCGCCCGTCGTAGGCGCTGAAGTCGAAGGGCGCCTCCTCGGTTGCGCTGCTGATCTCCGTGTACAAATCGATGTAGCTGTTCAGGGCATCCTTCAGCTTGTTGCAGCCGTCGACGTAGTTCGTCTGCAGGTCTTTCATGGCGTCCGGCGTATCGATGGCCGCCAGAGCGTCAATGGCCTCGAAGGCGCTGTTGGCCTTGTTGCGCATATTGACGACGCTCTCCTGAGCCACCGCCTCGTCGAATTCGCCGAGGCGCGTGTTCAGCTCCTCCACCGCCTGGTTGACCTTGGTCATGTAGGTGCGATTGGCCTGCTGCTGGTCGGTGGCTCCGGTGGCCGGCGACTGACAACCGGCAAGAGTGCCGAGGGCCAAAGCCGCGCCAAGGGCCACAGCCAAAACCCGCGCGATGGTACGTTTCCTCATGATTTCTCCCGTCTTCGGTGCCTTGAGGCACCGGTTGTTTGCTCAGGGTAGCCTCGTCGAGCGAGGCTTTGGTTTCTCGTTCGCTATGATAGCAGTCCGCGCCCCCGGGCCCGTACCGCCGTCACGGTATCGCAACAATTATGTCGCGGCTACGCTGCTTTAGGCACCCTCGCCGCCACCGTCGTCCGGGGCTGGGTCGGGTGTCGGCTCCGGTGTCGGCTCCGGCGTCGGTTCGGGCTCCGGGGTAGGCTCCGGCGTCGGTGTCGGCGTCGGCTCGGCGTTGCCGCCGCCCTCGTTGCCCTCTCCGCCTTCGTTGCCGCCGTTCTCGTCGCCGTCGCCCTCGGGCGTCTCTTCGTCATCCTGCTTCGTGGTCACCTCGGTGTCGTCCTTCTTTTTCTTGGAAGAGTAGTAGCCGCCGATATGGTTGTCCTCGTCGCGGTAATCCTTCTTGTACTCGGGCTTATCTGCCTCGAAGAACTTCACCGTCTGCGTCGGGGAGATCATCTTGTCGATGAAATCGCCGAAGACGCTGGCCGCCGTCGTAGTCGTCGCCTGGGCCTCGGAATAGTCGGAGCGGTCGCCCAGCCAGATGGCCACGGCATACTGCGGGGTCACACCGCAAAACCAGCTGTCCTTCTTGTCGTCGGTGGTACCGGTCTTGCCGCCGGCCTCCTGGCCGTTATCGGGGCGAGCCGCCTTGCCGGTGCCGTTGTCGATGACCACTTCCATGCAGTCGAGCGCTGCCCGGGCCACTTCGCGAGAGAACACCCGCTCGCCCGTGGGGTCGGTGTTGTCCACGATGACGTTGCCGTTCTTGTCCTCGATGGAGATGATGCACTCCGGATCGTAGTGGACGCCGCCGTTGGCCACCGTGGCATAGGCGTCAGCCATTTCGAGCGGCGTGACCGAACCGATGCCCAGGGTAAGGCCCGCCACCGCCGGCAAATCGGAGGTGATGCCCATGGCGTGGGCCATCTCGATCACCTTATCGACGCCCACGGAGAGAAGCAGGCGAATAAACGCCGTGTTCGACGACACGCCGAAAGCGCTCTTGATGGTGCGCGTGCCGTAATCGGCCTTATCGTTGTTGTAGACAGGCTCGCCGCCCTCCAAATCAACCTTGTAGCCGGCATCGATGAGCGTTTCCGGGTCGATGCCCTCGTTGATAGCCGCCAAAAGCGTGAACAGCTTGAACGACGATCCGGCCTGACGGCCCGCGCCGCCCTCGCCCGTGGCCATGTTCACCTGAGAGCTCTCGTAATCGCGACCGCCCACCAGCGCGTCGATGTAGCCGTTCTCGGGGTTCACAACGGCCATGGCCACCTCGAAGGGATCGCCGGCCTCCTCTTCCTTTTCGGCCGCAGCCTCTTCGGCGGCGGTCTGAGCCTCGATATCCAGCGTCGTGATCACCTTCAACCCGCCCTTGAACAGCTCGGAGGTGGAATAGGCGTACTTGCCCTCGGGGTTGGTCAGCTGGTTGCGCACGTAGCTCGTGAAGTAGGGGTAGGCCAGAATGCCCGTCATGGAGGGCTCGGAGGGGTTCAGCTCGATGGGCTCGGCCTTCACCGCGTCGGCCTCCTCCGCCGTGATAACCCCGTTGGACACCATGCGGTCGAGCACGGTGTTGCGGCGCTTCAGGCAGTTGTCCGGATAATCGATGGGGTTGTTGTAGGTGGGCGACTGGGGAATGCCCACGAGCGTGGCCGCCTCGTTCAACGTGAGGTCCTTCGCGTCCTTGGAGAAGTAGCGCTCGGCGGCGGCCTCGATACCGTAGGCACCGGAACCGTAGTTGATAGTGTTCAGGTACATGAGCAGGATCTCGTCTTTGGAGTACTGCTCTTCCAGCTTCTGGGAAATGTACATCTCGCGGATCTTGCGCTTGAAGGAGATGTCGCGCATCTCGTCGGAAAGAATCGTGTTGCGCACGAACTGCTGAGTGATGGTGGAGGCGCCCTCCAGCTCGCCGCCCATGAGGTTGTTCACGAGCGCGCGGGCCACACCGAGGTAATCGACGCCGGAGTGGGTGTAGAAGCGCTCGTCCTCGGTGGCGACGGTGCCCTTCAGCACGTACTCGCTAATCTGGTCGAGCGCGACCGGCTCGCGATTCTCCAGCTGGAACTCGGCGAGCAGCGTCGTGCCGTCCGATGCGTAAACCATGGTTGGCTGCGCCGTGTTGTAAGCGTCGGCGTTCTGGTAGTCGGGCAGATCCTCCAGCCAGGAGTTGCACAGCGTCACCACGCCGAACACGCCCGCCGCGATAAAGGCGACGAACACGCCCAGCACCGACAAAACGATGACCTTCTTATTCTTTACTTTCGTGCCCTTACGGCCCTTCATTGCGCGAGAACCCACGAATTAACCTCCATCAGTTATAGGTCTGGCCATTTTACCAATGAGTTATGGAGGGTTCATAAGATGGAGCCACCACCAGGAAATGCACAGAGGACAGCGCAGCAGTCTGCCCCCCCCGAACGTAAGATACTCGTGATTATAATAATCACGAGTATCTTATTTCCCGCTATGGAACAGGCCGAGCCTCAGCCCTTTGAAAGCGAGCTATGCGCAAGCACCTTCCAGCTGCGCCTTGGCGGCCGCCAGCTGCACGCGCACCGCTTCGGGGGCCGTGCCGCCGAAGGTAGTGCGGGCGGCAACGATAGCGGGCAGGTTCAGACACTCCGCGATATCGGATTCGAAGAGATCGCTCTCCGCCTTGAAATCGTCCAGCGTGAGGTCTTCCAAATCGCAGCCGCGCTGGTCGCACAGAAGCACCAGATGCCCCACGATCTCGTGGGCCCGGCGGAAGGGCAGGCCCTTCTTGGCCAGGTAGTCGGCCACATCCGTCGCGGCCAGATAGCCCTTCTTCGCTTGAGCGGCCATGGCATCGGCGTTCACCGTCATGGTGGCGATCATGCCGGCGGCACACACATAGCAGTCCTCCAAGGTGTCGGCGGCGTCCATGGCGCCCTCCTTGTCCTCCTGCAGATCCTTGTTGTAGGCAAGCGGCAGCGACTTCAACGTCATCATGAGGGCCACCAGATCGCCCACGACCCGGCCCGACTTGCCGCGGATGAGCTCCGCGAAATCGGGATTCTTCTTCTGGGGCATGATAGAGGAACCGGTGGAGTAGGCGTCCGACAGCGTGATGAAGCCGAACTCCGCCGACGACCACAGCACGATCTCCTCGCACAAACGCGACAGGTGCAAGCACGACACGCTACAGGCGTAGATGAGGTCGAGCAAGAAGTCGCGGTCGGACACAGCATCGAGCGAGTTCGGGATGGGATGGTCGAAGCCGAGCGCCTCCGCGGTGGCGAACCGATCGAGCGGATAGGTGGTCCCGGCCAAGGCCGCGGCCCCCAAGGGGCATGCGTCGGCGGCGTCGCGGGCGGCGGCGAGGCGATTCCAGTCGCGCGCAAGCATCTGCACGTAGGCGAGCATATGGTGCGAGAACAGCACCGGCTGGGCGTGCTGCAGGTGCGTGTAGCCCGGCAGGATGACATCGAAGTTCGCCTCGGCCTGGGCAATGAGCGCCTCGCGCAGGGCAACGTTGGCGGCCATAAGCTCGCCGGCACGGCGCTTGGCGTACAGGCGCGTGTCGGTTGCCACCTGGTCGTTGCGCGAGCGGCCCGTGTGCAGCCGCGCCCCGGCATCTCCCACGCGGCGGGTCAGCTCCGCCTCGATGGCCATGTGGATGTCCTCGCTTTCCATCACGTCGAATGTGAGCGCGCCGGAGGCGATGTCGGCCAGAATGCCCTGGAGCCCTTCTGCAATGGCTTCGGCATCGGCGGTCGCAATGATGCCCTGGGCGGCCAGCATGTTAGCATGGGCGATAGAGCCGGCGATGTCCTCGGCGTAGAGTCGCTGATCCACGGGCAGCGACGCCCCGAAGCGCTGGGTGAAGGCATCGGCGCCTTCAGTGAATCTTCCAGACCACAGTGCCATAGTGTCTCCTCGGTAAATCGGTAAGCCAGGCGGGCGCCCCTTAAGACCGCCCGCTTCCCTCGCTGTCGCGCTCGTTGAGCGTCCCTAGGCCGTGACGGCGTCGGCGCCTTCCAGAATCTCCTCGGCTTCCTCCACCACGGCGCTCATCTTGCCATAAGCGGTGTTCGCGAGATCCACGTCGTCGTAAGAAGGCATCCGCGCGCCCGTGGCGAGCCGGTTTTTCGCCCACACCTTGCAGGACAGGCCGTGGATGTCGATGAAGCCCTTGGCGGCCTGATGGTCGAAAGCGTCGTCGGCATCGTAGGTGGCCAGGCCGAAGTCGTACAGCGAATAGGTGCTCTTCCGGCCCACCACGGTGCAGGAGCCCTTGAAGAACTTCAGCTTCACCGTGCCGGACACGCATTGCTGGGTGTGGGCGAGGAAGGCGTCGAAGGCCTCCTTCAGCGGCGAGAACCACAGGCCGTTGTACACCTGCTCGGCCCAGGTCTGCTCGATGGCGAGCTTGTGGTGCAGCACGCCCCGCTCAAGGCAGAGATCCTCCAGGGCCTTGTGAGCCTGGATGAGGGCCAGACCGCCCGGCACCTCGTAGCACTCGCGGCTCTTCACGCCCACGAGCCGGTTCTCCACCATATCGATGCGGCCGTAGCCGTTGGTGCCAGCAATATCGTTCATGGCGTAGATGATGTCGAGGAAGCTCATGGCCTTTCCGTCAAGCGCGCAGGGAACACCCTGGTCGAACTCGATTTCCACGTAGGTGGGCTCGTCGGGCGCGCAGGCCGGATCGCACGTCATCGTCCAAATATCCGCCGGCGGCTCGCACCAGGGATCCTCCAGCACGCCGCACTCGATGGCCCGGCCCCACAGGTTGTCGTCGATGGAGTAGGGCTTGTCGGTGGTGGCCTTAACCGGCACGCCGTGGGCCGCCGCCCATTCGATCTCGTCGGCCCGGCAGCCGAGATCCCAGTTGCGCACCGGCGCGATGATGGTGAGCGCCGGATCCAGCATGAGCACCGAGGACTCGAAGCGCACCTGGTCGTTGCCCTTGCCCGTGCAGCCGTGGGCCACGTACTTGGCGCCGAACTGGTGGGCCACCGCCACGAGGTGCTTGGCGATGAGCGGCCGCGAGAGCGCGCTCACGAGCGGGTACTTGTTCTCGTACATGGCGTTGGCGGCCATGGCACAGGCGAGGTACTCGTTGGCGAAGGTCTCCCGCATGTCGATGACCGCGCAGCCGATGGCACCGGTGGCGAGCGCCTTGGCCTTGATGGCCTCAAGGCCCTCGTGCTCCTGGCCGAGGTCGCCCACGACGGCGATGACGTCGAGATCGTATTCCTCTTGCAGCCATTTGATGCACACGGAGGTGTCGAGGCCGCCGGAGTAGGCGAGCACGCACCGTTCCTTCTCGCCGGGGGCCGGCTTGGCGGAGATCTGCGGGGCGTCGTGAAGGGATGAGTTCGTCGTGGTCATGGGAGTTGCCTTTCGTGTCGGGAGCTGCTTTTGGCTTTCCTTATGGGGTGCCCGGCTCGCTTTGCGATGGAAAGGCGTGGCATGAAGTCGCGTCTGGGACGATGCGCAGGGTTCCTGCGCGATGGTGCTTGAGGTTTCGAAGAGGAACTTCGGGAAGCCACGGCCTTTGGCGGACCCGGGCGGGGCCGCGCGGCGGTGCGCTGAGCGCGCGAAAAGATCTGCTACGCGCGTCGGCGTCGCAGAGAAGAGGTACGTCGGCGTCGGTCGACGTAAGCCGTGGCGAGGAACTGGGGGCACGGGGCAGCAGCAGCGATTCCGCTGTGCTTGGAAGCTATGAGAGCTGCTGCCTGCATCGTGACAATTCCTTTCAAGTACGCGCAGCCGTCCGAGTTATGGAGCCCTGGCGCCTTGCGCCGTAAGCCCTCGGCTGTGCGGTTGACGGCATTATGCCCTAATTTATAAGTCGTCAACCCCGAATTTCAAAATTTTTGCGGAAACGGCGCAATTTAATTGTGCACTGTGCTGTGCAGTTGCACAAAAATCTGCTTATTCTACCTGGGAAATTGTGCGCTTATATACAAGAGCGACCCAAGCTTTTTGTGCAAGGGTCGCTCGATGAGGGCTCGATGTGATGGCGTTTTACAGCAACTGCTCCAGCTTCTGAACCAGCACGTCCACGTCGGCTTCCGTGCAGATGAGCGGGGGCAGGAAACGCAGCGTATGGGGGCCGGTGGCGTTCAGGACGAGGCCCGCTTCCAGGCCGGCGGCCACCACATCGGGAGCCGACGGCGCCTCATGGGTGAGGTCGATGCCGTTCATAAGGCCGAAGCCGCGCACCTCCTGCACGTGGGGCAACCGGGCCAGCCGCTCGCGCATATAGGCGCCGACCGACTCGATCTGCGCCCCCATACCCGGGGCGAGCAGCGTGGACAGCGTCACATGGGACGCGGCCATGGCGATGTTCGAGCCGCCGAAGGTGGTGCCGTGATCGCCCGGCGCGAACGCCGCCGCGATGGAGCTTTTGGCCGCGCAGGCGCCGGCCACCACACCAGAGGCGATGCCCTTGGCCATGGTGACGATGTCGGGCAGCACGCCGAAGTTCTGGAACCCGAACGGCAAGCCCGTGCGGAAGATGCCGCTTTGCACCTCATCGCAGATCATAAGCGCACCGCGCTCTTCGGTGAGACGGCGAATGGCGCCGACGAACTCCTCGGTGCAGGGGTGCACGCCGCTCTCGCCCTGGATGCACTCGATCATGACGGCGCAGATGCGGTCGCCCTGAGTCTCGAACAGACGCTCCAAAGCTTCCACGTCGTTGATGGGCGTGGCCGTGAACCCGGCCGGCAGCGGCTGGAAGGCCTCCTGCTTGGCCGGCTGGGCCGTGGCGGCCAGCGTCGCCAAGGTGCGGCCGTGGAAGCTCTTGGCCAGCGTGACGATGAGGCGCGGGGCCAACTCGGCGTCTTTGCCGGCAGCCTCGGTACGGCGACGCGCATACAGGCGCGCCAGCTTGATGGCGCACTCGTTGGCCTCGGCGCCGGAGTTCGCGAAGAAGGTCTTCCACGTCTCGGGGCTCGGCTCATCGACGTAGGCGTTCAGCATGTTCGACAGCAGCTGGGCCACTTCCCCGCGGTGCTCGATGTAGTAGTAGTTGCTCACGTGGATGAGCTTGGCCGCCTGATCGCTCACGGCCTGCACGATGGAGGGGTGGCAGTGGCCGAGGCTGCACACGCCGATGCCGGAGAGGAAGTCGAGGTACTCCTTGCCGGTATCGTCGATGAGCGTCATGCCGTGGCCTTCGACGAATTCCACGGGCTTGCGGGCGAAGGTGCCCATCACGTATTCGGATTCCAAAGCCATTTCGCGGGCGAGAGTCATGGGATGCTCCTAACGGTTTTCAATGAGTTTGGCGGCGAATTTGCTCACCGGCGAGACGTTCAGGAACTGGGCGGAAGCGAGGCCGCCCACCATGGTTCCCATGCCGGAGTCGGTGAGCATTTCCAGCAGAAGCGCATGGGGCACCGTGCCGTTGATGATATGGGCCGCGCTGACGCCGGAATCGAGGGCGCGCACGCAGCTCGCCAGCTTCGGAATCATGCCCGAGGCCAGCTTGTCGCCGCGCACCATGGCCTCGGCCTCCCCCAGCGACATCTCGGCGATAAGCGAGTCGGGGTCGGGGTAGTTCTCGTAGAGGCCGTCCACATCGGTGAGGAAGATGATCTTGTGAGCGCCGATGGCCGCGGCGATGTAGCCGGCAGCAACGTCGGCGTTCACGTTGTAGCAGCCACCGTCCTCGCCAATGGCGATGGAGGCGATGATGGGAATGTAGTCGTCGGCCACCAAGTCCTCGATGAGCGGCGTGTTGATGCGCGTGATCTTGCCCACACGCCCCAGCCGCGGATCGGCCTGCTCGGCCACGATGATGCCGGCGTCGGTGCCCGACACGCCCACGCCCATGTTGCCATGGGCGTTCATGGCCTCCACCAGCTGCTGGTTCACTTCCCCGGTGAGCACCATGCGCACAAGATCCATGGCGTCGTCGGTGGTGACGCGCTGGCCGTCGACGAACTCCACCGGCAGATCGAACTTGGCGAAGGCGCGGTTGATGGCCTTGCCGCCCCCATGGACGAGCACCGGGTTCACACCGAGAATCTTCAAAAGCACGATGTCGGCCATGACCTCGGCAGCCAGCTGGGGGTTCTCCATGGCCGAGCCGCCGTACTTGATGACGATGGTCTTGCCCGTCACCTGCTTGAGCCATGGCATGGCCTCGTAGAGGATCTCGCCGGTGCGTACGGGTACGCCCTCGGCGCGAGCTTCGTTAGCGTATTTCATGAGCGGTAGTCTCCATTGATCGTCACGTACTCGTGCGAGAAGTCGCAAGTCCACATCGTGGCCGACTCCTCCCCCGCGTGCAGATCCACCTCGATGGCCACTTCGGGTTCTTCGAAGCGACGCAGGGCCTCTTCTTCGTCGAAATCGACCACCAGACCGGCACGGCACACGGGCAGGCCCAGTATATCGATATCCACGTCCTCCTGGTTGAAACGGGCGCCGGAGCGTCCGAGGGCGGCGGCAACGCGGCCCCAGTTGGCGTCGTGGCCGTAGACCGCCGTCTTCACGAGCGGCGAGTTGGCCACCGTGCGTGCGGCGGCATCGGCATCGTCGGCCGTGGCGGCCCCGCGCACGGTAACGGTGATGAGGCGCGTTGCCCCCTCGCCGTCGGCGGCCATCTTGCGGGCGAGCGTCGTCGCAAGCTGGTCGAGGGCGCGCTGGAAGGCGTCGAAGGCTGGCGTGCCGGACGTGAAAGCGGGGCCGTCGGGCGCGGCAGCGCCGGAGGCCAGGGCGAAGCAGGTGTCGTTGGTGGAGGTATCGGAGTCCACCGTCACCTTGTTGAAGCTCTTGCTCACCGCCGCCGTGAGGGCCTGCGACAGATCGGGCGCCGCGATGGGCACATCCGTGGTGATGACGGCGATCATGGTGGCCATGTTCGGCATGATCATGCCCGCGCCCTTGCACATGCCGCCCACCGTGAAGGTGACGCCCGGGTATCCGATGCCGTCACCGGAGAAGCTGACCGAGCCGTGCTTGGGGCAGGTGTCCGTGGTCATGATGGCACGGGCCGCCGTTGCGCCTTGGGATGTGCGGCCGGCGAGATCGTCGGCTGCGGCGGCCATGGCCGCAAGCGCCGCCGGCACGCCCTCCGCGAAGGGCGCAAGGCGCAGGTGCTGGCCGATGACGCCCGTAGAGGCCACGAGCACCTCGTCGGCCGGGCAGCCCACGGCCTCACCGACGAGCTCGGCGGTCTTGCGGGCGTTTTCCAAACCGATCTCGCCCGTGGCGGCGTTCGCGATGCCAGAGTTGACGACGACGGCCCGGGCGCACCCGTAGGCGGGAGATCCGGCGCCTCCTTCGTTCAGGTGCTCGCGGGACACGCGCACGGGCGCCGCGCAGAACACATTGGTCGTGAAGGTGGCCGCCGCCGCACAGGGCTCGTCGGCCACGACGAGCGCCATGTCGAGACGCTCCGGGTCGGCCCTAAAGCCCGCGTGCACGCCCACAGCGGAAAAGCCGAGCGCGCTGGCCGCATTGCCCTCAGGATCGAAAGCGAAAGTGTCGTTCTCGGTCATAGGTCCTCTCTTTCCCCCGGGACGGCGCCTCACAGCCCTCGTCCCCTTCCAGCTCTATACAGGGTTGGCAATCTCTTCCAAACCGCAGGTCTCGGGCAGGCCGAACACGATGTTGGCGCACTGCACGCCCTGGCCGGCCGCGCCCTTCCCCAAGTTGTCGATGGCGCCGGTGGCCACAATCATGCCAGCAGGATGGACGGCCACTCCCACTTGGGCGCGACAGGTTCCCGCCACCGAGGCCGTGCGCGGCTGCACCCCGGCGTCCATGACGGACACGAGCGGGCTTGCCGCGTAGAAGTCGCGATACAACTCCACGAGCTCCTCGGTGGTGGGGGCAGCCCCCGAAGCCAGCGGCAACGTCACCGTGGACAGCAGTCCGCGGTTGAGCGGGGCGAGATGCGGCGTGAACACGAGCCGGCCCTCGAGCCCCAGGATCTGCTCGATCTCGGGAGTGTGGCGATGGGTGCCCACGCCGTAGGCCTCCAGGTTCTCGTTGGCGAAGCAGTAATGGGTGCGCTCCGTGGCCTTCTTGCCCGCGCCGGTCACGCCCGAGACGGCATCGGCCACCACCGGCGCCACCGCGTCCACGAGCCCCGCGCGGATAGCGGGCGCCGCAGCGAGCGAGGTGGCCGTCGGATAGCAGCCGGCGCAGCCCACGAGCACGGCCTCGCCGGCAGCGCGGCGCTCGGCCGCGGCGGCCAACTCATCGCCCGTGAGCTCGGGCAGTCCGAAGGCGGCCTGGGCCAGAAGATCGGTGGCCGTATGAGGCGCGTACCACTTCTCGTAAATGGCCGGATCCTTCAGGCGGAAATCGGCCGACAGGTCGACGACCGTGACGCCGGCGGCCATAAGGTCGGGCGCCATGCCCATGGCTGCCTTGTGGGGCACCGCCAGAAACACCACGTCGAAGGCAGAGAAGTCGGTGTTCTCGTGGGTAGAGAACGCCAAATCGTTCACGCCGGTGAACGCGGGGTAGGCCTTCGCGATAGGGGTTCCCGCCAGCGCGTCGGAGGTCGCCGCCGCCAGATCGAACTCAGGATGGCGCGACAGCAGGCGCACCAGCTCGATGCCGGCGAAACCGGCCGCTCCTACAACTCCCGCTCGATAGCCCATAGAAACTTCCTTCCTCTATGCCCGTTGCGTATTCGGCTCTTTCTTGAGCATATGCACAAAGTTGAGCTTTTTCGTTGTTGTTTTCATCATACCCCCACTGGAGCCGTCCCGAAGGCAAAAAGCTCCGTTTATGACAACTTGGAGCAGGTTGCGCCCCTTCCCTACCCCGCACGCCCCCTTCCGCTAGACTTAAGCGCACATCTTTTGGAAAGGAGCTCCCATGAGCAACAAAGGCAAGAAGGTCAAGGTGCACTACACCGGCACGCTGGACGACGGCACCAAGTTCGATTCGTCCGTGGACCGCGGCGAGCCCATCGAGTTCGTCTGCATGGCCGGCCAGATGATCCCCGGCTTCGACGCCGCCGTGGAGGACATGACCGTGGGCGAGAAGAAGACCGTGCACATCCCCGCCGCCGAGGCCTATGGCGAGCGTGACGACGCCATGGTGCAGAAGGTGCCCGTGGATCAGATCCCCAACGCCGACCAGCTGCCCGTCGGCCAGACCGTCTACATGATGGGCCCGGGCGGCCAGCCCTTCCCTGTGTTCGTGCAGTCCATCGAAGACGGCATTGTCACCTTCGACATGAACCATGAGCTGGCGGGGAAAGACCTGAACTTCGACATCGAGCTCGTGGAGGTTGAGGACTAACCCTGGTTGTCCGGTCGGGAGTTGGCGGAGGGGGCACCGTGCTCAAACAGCATTGAAGTGCAGGGCTCGTCGGGGGTTCCGACATTTCCTAATGCACTTCAATGAACTGCGCGCGGCACCCCCTCCGCCAACTCCCGGCCTACTCTTACTTACTTGAGCTTACTTGAAGCGACCCCGCCGACTTTGGCGGGGTCGCTTTGCGTTTGGGAAAACCGAGGCTGCCCTGGGTGGGAAATTGGCAGCCGGCAAGGCTTGAGAGTCGGTGACTCAGCGCACCAGGCGATCGCGCGACAGATGCAAGCGCGGCAGCACGGGGCCGACGAAGAGGTGACACCATGCGGCAAAGCGGAGGCGTCTGCTGCGACGAACCTAGGCGAGCGCTTCGGACAGAGAAGCCTCGAACGCCTCGGAGGCGACGGGCTTCGCCTCGGTTTTCTTCTGGAAGAGGCCCTTGAACGCGGAGGGCAGGGCGGCCCAGACGCCAACCTGGGGCACGGCATCGGCCTCGACAAGCGACTGCACGGCGCTGGAGGCGGCCTTCGAGCTGATGCCCATATGGGCGAAGCGCTGCTCCAGCTTGGCGCAGTAAGCGGCGTCGGCGGAATCAAGGGAAGCAACGGCGGCTGCGGCCTGGTCGTTGAACAGTTTCATGATAGTTCTCCTTTCGACGGCGCCTAGTTTAGGCCCACGATAAAGGTCATCGTTTGGTCGATCGGATGAACCCGTGCGCTTCTATTTGTGCAGTTGCACAAGATTATCGTCTGCAAGATCGGCTTCGCGACGATGAAAGAAACAGCATGCCCCCCTCCCTCGCGCCGATAGCCCCAATGATGCGGGAGCCGAGCTATGTCAGGTACGCCAGCGCGAGCAACGCCGCCAGTTCGCGGTCGGTCGCGTCCTGCACGGAGAGGACCTCCTTTATCTTCTTCAGGCGGTAGCGCACGGTGTTCGGGTGCTGGAACAGCGCCTCGGCCGTGCGGCTCACCTCGCCATAGGCGGCAGCGAACGCCTCGGCCGTCGCACCCAAGTCGGCGTCGTGCTCAGCATCGTAATCGAACAGAAGCGAGCGCAGAAGGTCGGCGGCACGCGCGTACAGGCGGTCGCTTCGGGCCGCCGCGCGGAAGGCGTCGAAGCGCAGGGTCGTCCACCGCACGATGCCCGCGTCCTCACGCTCGGCCGTGCGCAGGGCGGCCATGGCCTGCCGCACCGCCAGATCCCCCTCCCCCAGGCTCACCTCCTGGCTGATGCCGCACACCAAAGGCCCGGCCGTGGCGATGCATTTCGCCAGGTCGGCGTCGGAGATGGCGATGGCCTTCAGCGGGGGCCTCTTGAAGGAGACGAACCCCAGAAGCATCTCGCGGTAGCGGCACACAAACGTGCGCTCGACGTCGTCCCAGCGCTCACCATAGCCGGTAAGCACCCCTTCCACCACCTTCTGCAATGCGCGCAACGATGCCCCGTCGTCGGTGACGGGGCGTATGGCCAAACACTGAATGGTGGCTCCCGTGACCCCTGCGATGGTGAAGAACGTAGAGCGCACGGCGTGCTCGTCGGAGGGCGCCAGAATGAGGTCGATCAGGTGGTTGCGCTCCCACTCGGCGGCATCGTCGTCGAGCAGGTTCATGAGGTCGGCGATGACCCGTTCCATATAGCGCCCCTCGTAGAAGAACACGGGCACGCCCCGCGCAGCCGAAGCCTGCACCACCGTGGGCGGCAGCTCCTTCAGCACCACGGGCTTCACGGCCACCGCCGCCACGCCGCACTCGATGAGCGCAAGCAGCGCCTCTTCGGCCAGATCGGGGTGCACGCCGGCGAAACCCAGCGTGGTGAACACGAATTCGCCCTGGGTGAACACCTCGTAGCCGCCCGTGAACGGCTCGTGATCGAGGGTGCCCACGCCCGTGACCTCGCGCGCGGCCGCCCCGTCGCAGGGAGTCGCCAGCCAAATGCTGTCGAAGGCCCTCATATTCATGACATCGCCGACGGTGATCATAGCCTCTCCTTGTCCTCGTGCCGGGCGGAACGGCGGAAGGTGCGTTTGCGGAGGAAGGAGCCTTCGGGGATCGCAAAGGGCGCAGACTCATCGCATACCGCCTTGTCTGAGACGGAAAGCGCGGCAGAAGCCGAACCGTCGGAGGCATAACGCGAGGCATCTCCTACGAGGATACGATAGAGGTTGCAGGAGCGGTTGGCCGCGGCGGCGGGTTCCCAATCGGTGGCAGTAGCACGAGATAGGGCCTCTTTCACCGTGGCAGGGGCATCCTCGTCGTGATTGTCGGGACCGAACGTGTTAAGCCAGTGGAGGTCGCGCACAATAAGCCAGCGGCTCGGCTCGTGGGGCGCGAGGATTTCCAGCTCGTCACCTTCCGCGAAGCGGTTGCGGCACAGGAGGTACAGGTACTGCGGATCGTCGGGAGATCCCTCGACTTCGCGCTGCGCGTTTCGCTCAGGATGACGCAGGGAGGACGCCACCACATCGGCCACGTGCATGGTCTCCTGCTCGTAGCCGTCGTAGGCGGGGGCCTGCTCGGCCTCGTCGAAGTAGAAGCCGGTGCCGTAGGGACGGTGGGATACGGCCAGAAGCTCGTCGGCCACCGCCTCGGGCGGCTCGCCATCGAGCACCCGGCGGTAGGCGCCCACCACGGTGGCCACATAGAAGGCCTTCTTGTTGCGACCCTCGATCTTGATGGAATCAACTCCCGCGCGGGCCAGCTCGCGCAGATGCGCGAGCATGTTCATGTCCTTCGCGTTCATGATGAAGGTGCCGCGATCGTCCTCCTCGATGGGAAAGAACTCTCCGGGACGCTTCTCTTCTTCCAGCTGGTAGCTCCAGCGGCAGGGCTGGGTGCAGTGACCCTTGTTGCCCGAGCGGCCGGTGAGGTAGCTGCTGATGAGGCAGCGACCCGAGACCGCCATGCACATGGCGCCGTGAGCGAAGGCCTCTATCTCCAGATCAGGCGGCGCCTCCTGGCGCAGGCGGGCGATGTCGGCCAGCGACATTTCCCGGGCGCACACCACGCGGCTCGCGCCGAGAGAGTGCCACACCCGGGCCGCAGCTGCATTGGCCACCGAGGCCTGGGTGCTCACATGGCGCTCCACCCGCGGCGACACCTCCCCGGCCACAGCGAAGGCACCGAGGTCGCCGATGATGAAGGCGTCCACCCCGGCCGCGTCCAGCGCGCGGAAGAACGCCGGCAGCCCGTCGATGTCGTCGGGGTGCATGAGAATGTTGCAGGTGACGTGCACCTTCACGCCGTGCTCGTGGGCAAAGGCCACAGCAGCGGGAATCTCGTCCATGCGGAAGTTCGCCGCCCGCGCTCGCATGCCGAACCGCTCGGCCGCCAGATACACCGCATCGGCCCCGAAGGCCACGGCGGCCCGCAGCTGTTCCATCCCACCCGCCGGCGCGAGCAGTTCCATCGGCATGCTTCCCAACGAGCTACCCCTCGAACGTCACGCGGGCACCCTGGGGGGTGTCCTCGACCACGAAGCCGAGATCGGCCAGGCCGTTGCGGACGCCGTCGGCTACGGCCCAGTTCTTCTCTTTGCGGGCCGTCGCGCGAGCCTCGAGCAAGCGCGCCACGGCGATCTCCGGATCATCGCCGTCATAACCGGCCAAGTCGGCCGCGAGCGCCACCACTTCCACCGGGTAGGCCTCCCCCACCTCGGCGGCCGTCACATCAATGCCGAGCACGTCCATGAGCTCCACGATGGCGTCGCGCGCCTCGCGCACGGCGGCGGCTTCTTCGGCCGCGAGGGTCTTCGCATCGGCCACGAGCGCATTCGCATCGCTCACGAACGAGAAGACCTCACCCAAGGCCGCCGGCGCGTTGAAGTCGTCATCCATGGCCTCGGTGAAGCCCGCACGCAGAACGGCCACACGATCGGTGAGCGCCGCGGCGTCCAGCGTGGCTGCAAGGGCAGCTGCGGGCGTCTCGGGCTCAAGGGCCGCCTCGCCGCGGGGCGTGCCCGTCTCCAGCAGCCAGTCCAGGGCCTTCACGGCGTTCTCGATACGCGTGAGGGCCGCGTCGGCCTCGGCAACGCGCTGCTCGCCGAACACGAGCGGGCTGCGGTAGTGGCTCTGCAGCATGAGCATGCGCAGGGCCGCCGGACGCACCTGCTCCAGCACCTCGTGCAGCAGCAGGAAGTTGTTCAGCGACTTCGACATCTTCTCGGTCTCGCCGGTCTCGGCGTTGGCGATTTGCAGCATGCCGGAGTGCATCCAGTAGTTGGCGAACGTGCTGTCGCAGGCGCACTCGGACTGGGCGCGCTCGTTCTCGTGGTGCGGGAACACCAGATCGGCCCCGCCGCCGTGGATGTCGAAGGGTAGCCCCAGGTACTTCTCGGACATGGCCGAGCACTCGATGTGCCAGCCCGGACGGCCCTCGCCCCAGGGGGATTCCCACGCCGGCTCGCCGGGCTTGGCCGCCTTCCACAGGGCGAAGTCCAGCTCGTCGCGCTTGCGCTCCTCCAGGCCCTGGCCGTCGGCGCGCAGCTCGCGGTGGCCGCTTTCCGCCTCGTCCACATCGCGGCCCGAAAGCTGCCCGTAGCCCGGGTAGGAGCGCACGTCGAAGTACACGTCGCCCTCCGACACGTAGGCGTGGCCGCGCTCTATCAAGCGCTCAATGAGGGCGATCATGGTGCCGATCTCCTCCGTGGCCTTCGGGCGGATGTCCGGATCCTGCACGTCGGCCGCATGCATGTCCTCGATGAACAGACGCGTGTACTCCTCGGCCACTTCGGCGGCCGTGCGCGCCTCCTCGGCAGCGCGGCGGATGATCTTGTCGTCCACGTCCGTCACGTTCTGCACGAAGGTGACGTCGAAGCCGCGCCAGCTGAGGTAGCGGCGAATCATGTCGAAGGAGATGAACGTGCGCGCGTTGCCGATGTGGATGCGGTTGTACACCGTCGGCCCGCAGACGTACATGGAGACCTTCCCGGGCTCGACAGGTTCGAAATCCACCTTCTGGCGGCGGCGCGTATCGTACAGCTTGATCATAAAAGCTCCTTCGGGCGTTCATTCAGAATGAGAGCCATTGTAGCGCAAGAAAGCACCCTCACCTTTGCGACACAGGCGATTAAAGCACGAACATCAGCTCAACAAGCCAACGGCCTTTAGCATGACGTCCTTGCGCTTGGCTGCGCCCTCTACGATGCGTTGCGCCATGGCGTAGGCGTCGTTGTTCGCGCCAAACTTCGCCGATTCGGCAGCAGCCGCATCGAATGCTGCTTCCAACGAACCGGCCAATTCCTCAAGAATCGTTGTAGCTACTCGAGCAGGTCACTCACCGCGCGGCCCCTCTCACGTCTATGCTCAAGTCGAGCCCGAGCATAGAAGCTACGTCGAGAGTTTTGCCGAACTGAATGGTCTCCTTGCCGTTCTCCAGATCGGAAACGAAGCGCGTACCGCACCCGCAATACTCGGCCATCTCTTGCTGCGAATAGCCGAGCTCTTTGCGACGCGCACGAATGGCTTGCCCCAGGACTTTCATCGAGTTAATGCGCATGACGTTCTCATTACCTAGCGGGAATATCTGTCGACCAAGAACTATATCATTACCGCTCGGGAATGAAAAGGAAATTTGAGCGGTTCTATTACCGATCGGGAATGATATGGAGTGCGAGACTTTCAGGCTACAAGGTGAGCACGAGCACTGTCTGCCCCTACTCTTCCCCGTCGTCCAAGTAGTTGCGCAGCGCCTGCATGCGGCGATCAAGATCGGCAGCAGTCTCGGCCAAGTCGGCGAGTTCTGCGGCCACTGCCGCGGCCTCCTCGTCGGGGAGGTTCTTCTTGTAGCGCAGCTGATGCTCCAACGATGCCCAGAAATTCATGGAGATGGTGCGCAGCTGCACTTCCACCTTCACCGAACGCTTCTCGCGCTCAAGGAAAATGGGCACCTCAATAATGAGATGCAAGCTGCGGTACCCGCTCGGCTTCGGGGAAGCCACGTAGTCGCGCCGCTCGATAAGAGTCACATCGTCTTGGGACAGCAGCGACTCAGCCAGGGAGAACATGTCCTCGGGGAAGGTGCAGACGACGCGCACGCCGGCAACATCGAAGATGTTCTCCTCGATGGAATCCACCGACATGGGGAAGCCTTTGCGGGCGAGCTTCTTCGCCAGACTGTCGGTGCTTTTCAAGCGCGACTTGATGGACTCGATGGGGTTGCGGTCGTGCTGCAGGCCGAACTCGGCGTCCAGCACGCGGAACTTCGTCTCCACCTCCATCATGGCGCACTCGTAATAGGTCATGAGGCGTCGGTAAGGTCCGAAGTTGCGTTCCAGCATAGCGGCGAACTCATCGCTGCCGGCCAGTCGCGCCAGCATCTGGTTCGCCAGTTCCTCCCGCTGCTCGTGCAACACATCCAACGCGCTTTGGCCCAACGCGCCCTGGCCGTCGCGCAGCCGCACCACTGCATTCTCGAAGGCCCGCTCCGTCAACCTCGCCATAACCGCTTCCTTCCACACAAAAATCTCCCGCAGGGACTGCGCCCGCGCGGGAGATTATAGGGGACGCGCACGATGCGCGGCGGAATTCTACAACCGTTCTATCGGAACTCTATCGCGCCTCGGCAGCGGCGGATGGGGCGGCATCGACGCCCTCAAGATGCACGGAGGCGTGCCAGTTGCCGGGCTCGCCGCTTACCTGGTACACGTAGGTAGCGCCGTCCTTCTCGTAGGTGCCCGTGGCGGCGCCGTTGGTGGCAAGCTCATCGGTGAGGTCGATGGGCTCGATGCCCTCGGGGGCCAGAATGACATGGCCGTCGGAAGATTCCAGCACCATGTCGTCGGCGTTCGGCGAACCGTCCTCGGCGCCTTCCACCGTGTAGTCGTGGATCTCGAAAGTCGTGCCGTCGAAGTCGCCGTCTTCCGAGATCATGGTCATCTGCGCCGCGCCGCCGCTCTCATCGTTCACCTCGTAGCTGACCTCCGCCACGGTGGTATCGCCGTTCTGGCTCATCTGCACGTCCAGCTCCACCGGCTCGCCGTTGATGTAGACCGTGGCCTTCTCCACCCAGGTCTCGCCCGTGGCGGCGTAGCACACACCGTTGGTGACCACAAATACTCCGAGCAGCGCCGCGCAGGTGGCCGTCGCGAATTTCAGAGCCGTCGTGCGTTTCTTCGTCTTCTCCATGGGAATGCCCTTAACCTTTCCAATCAGGTCAGCAGAGGCATGGACCTCGCCCATCATGGCTTTGTACTGGCTTGAGTTGCTCATCTTCCCACGCCTCCTTCAATGACTGTTTCAGCAACTTCCTTGCTCGGACGAGCCGGGTGCGCACCGTGGGTTCCTTGATGCCCAGCACCTCGGCGATCTCGCGGGTGCCCATGTCCTCGAAGTAGAACAGGTGCACGACAATGCGGCACTTTTCGGGCAGCGTGCCCAAAGCCGCGTACAGCGCCTCGTGAGCCGGCTCGGCGAAAGCGGGCTCCTCGAAGGGCGGGGCATCGCCGTCGCGAATCTCGCGCAGCTCCACTCGCTGGCGCCACAGACTCCGCCAGAGGCTCTTGCACTCGTTCACCGTGACGCGAATGAGCCACGCGCGCAGACGCTCATCGCAGGCGGCGCCGCGTTCGGCCTCGGCCGCCATGGCGCGCCCGCTATCACGCTCGGCCTTATCGCAAAGCCACGCCGGCGGTTTCTCGTAGAGCTTCAAGAACACCGCCTGCACCACGTCCTCGGCATCGGGCACGCGCCGCGTCTGGTTGAGCGCGATGCGGTACACCATGTCGGCGTAGTCGTCGACGATCTGTCGGTACTGGCGATTGTCCACAGGTTTCCTTCTCGTCCGAAAGGGAAGGCGCCAACGCCGCAGCCGCTAGCTTGCCGCCCCGTCACCGCCTTCCGTAAAAGGCCTTTCACAGACAATACGCTTGAGAGCGGAGAAATGTGCGACGCTTGGGAGAGATTTTGGGATTGCGAGAATCAACCTAAAACTGCAGCAGCCCTTCCATGGAGCAGCGCAAGGCGCAGGCGAGGCGGTAGACCGCCTCAGCGGAGGCGCGATTGGTGTTCTTCTGCCGCTGCTCGTACATTTGGATGGAGCGCAAGCTTATCCCCGATCGCTCAGCCAACTCCTCCTGGGTCAAGCTGCACAGCTCGCGCTGGCGCTTCAGTCGTGTCGGCAACGAGGCGGCCGAGCGAGCGTCTTCCCACTCGCCCGCCTGCAGCTCAGCGAAGACGCTCGCGGGGCTCACCTCGCCGACGTCGCTCACCCAGCGGACGCGCAGGACGTAGAAGGCCGCCTTCTCCGGTGCGTAGTCGAAGGTTCAGGTTAGGTTCTGATGGTCGTTAAATGCGGCACACGAGGCAGGTGGCATAGGCGGTGATGCCCTCTTCGCGGCCTTCGGGGCCCAAGTGTTCGGTGGTGGTGGCCTTCACGCCGACGTTTTCCACGGGAAGCCCCATGGCACGGGCCAGGTTCTCGCGCATCTGCTCGCGGTAGGGAGAGAGCTTCGGGGCTTGGGCGGCGATGACGCTGTCCACGTCGATGATCTCGAAACCGCGCTCGCGCACAAAGCGAGCCACCTCGGCGAGCAGCTTGAGCGAGTCAGCATCCTTGTAGGCCGGGTCGGTGTCGGGGAACAGCTTCCCGATGTCGCCCCCGCGCACCGCGCCCAGCAGCGCGTCGGAGATGGCATGGGCCAGCACGTCGGCATCGGAATGCCCGTCGAGCCCCTGATGGTGCGGAATATCCACCCCGCCCAAGATAAGCTTGCGGCCCGGCGCGAAGGCGTGTACATCCATCCCCAGCCCCGTCCGAAGATTGTGCAGGTCGTTCATTCAGGCTCCTTCCGCCTTCCTCCATCATGTATATCGCCGTTGAGAACCCTTCTCATTTCCCGCTCGGTCATTGAAAGAGTCCGATTTTGCAGCAAATCGCGAGTTATAAGCGTCTGCGCGATGCGCTTCGCCGCATTCCAGGTTTTCTGCCCAGCAAAACCCCAGGTCAGAAATTCGCAGCTTTTGAATGTCTCGAACGAAGCAAGCTCCAGACGCTTATAACTCGCGATTTGCTGCAGAAAATGCCGTCTTCGTCGACCGCTACCGATGCTCGGAGTTCAAAAGCATAGTCCGAACGGCACTGGCGAGAAGCACATAGTCCTCGGGCACCGTGAGCTTGATGTTGTCGCGCTTCCCTTCCACGATCAGCACTTTACCGCCAAGCCGCTCGATGAGCGAAGAGTCGTCAGTTCCCACGAACCCGTCAGACAGCGCACTTGCATGGGCGCGACGGTAGATGCCCGCACGGAAGACCTGGGGCGTCTGAGCATTCCAGAACACCGACCGGTCGGGGGTGCCCACCACCACGCCGTCTTCCACGACCTTCAGCGTATCCACCGCCGGATGCGCCACAATGGCGCCGTCGGCATCGAAGTTGCCCTTGACCATGTTGATGGTGTGCTCGATGAGGTCTGGCGACACGAGCGGCCGGGCACCGTCGTGCAGCACCACGTACTCGTACTCGTCGCCCACCATCTCGAGCCCCGAGAACGCCGACTCCTGGCGAATGGCCCCTGAAGGCGCGAGCACCACCGGCGTCACGAACGGGAACGGGTCGATGGCGCGGGACAAGTACTCGTGCATGCGCTCCTCGGGGCACACGATGACGATGAGCCCCACATCGCCTACCGCGTCGAAGGCCTCGGCCGACCACGTGAGGATGGGCTTGCCGGCAATCTCCACCAGCTGTTTGCCACCTTCTTTGCCGAAGCGCTCCCCTGTGCCACCAGCCAGAATGATAGCCGCCGTCTGGGGCTTTTTGTCCACTTTGCCTTGCAGCTGCAGAAGCGGCGAGCTCAGGGCATCGAAATCGAGCTCATCCATGCAAAAAGACGGCTCGCGAAGAACCGAGGGCTCGGTGACGGGATCGATGATATTCGGCATAAATCCTCCCATGGCGATAGCGTGGCGTTCGAGCGCAAGACCACGAGGGCACGCTCTGATACTTGCTTATAGTATAAGCCATCAGAGGGATTTTCGAATTTTCTCACCTGAATGCCAGTTGAAGGGCGAAATGGCCTTCAACCATGAGCAAAAATGCCAGTTGAAGGGCGAAATGGCCGAATTGGGGCCCTTTTCTGAAGCGAAGTGTCGGCCATTTCGGGGTCGAACTGGCATTTACCGCAGCGTTTCCGGAAACAGCGCGCCGAGACAACGCCGAGGCGGCAATGCTGGGACGGCAACGCTGGGACGGCAACGCCAGCACGTAAAAAGGAGGCTCCGGAGAGCCTCCTGCCATACAGCAAAATCCGCACATGCTGCGCAACCGGAGCGCAGCGCGCTCGTCAAGACCCAGCCTGCGAGGCGAGCCACAAGTGCACCGAGCAAATCGCGGCCGCCCGGCAATACGCTCGGGCAAGCGCCGGTAGCCGAAAACGACCCTATTCCCCTCCCGCCAGGGAACCAGCGGGGGTGCCGGCGCCGCGGCCACTTCCCACACCGGCGTGGCCCAGGTCGTAGTTCGTCAGCAAAAGCTCGGCGTCACGGGCGATGGAGTCGCGCTTGCGGGGCGCCGGGATGGAACCGGTTCCCTCGGAGAACACCAGCTCCTCACCGTCCTCGGACACGGTGACGTCCACCACCGAACCGCTTGTCCAGCGGCCCTCGAGAATCTGCTCGGACAGCGGATCCTCCAGCATGCGCTGGATGGCGCGACGCAAGGGGCGCGCACCGAAGGCGGTGTCAGTGCCCTCTTTGGCCACGAGGCGCTTGGCGGCGTCGTCCAGGTTGATGGTCATGTTCTGGGCGATCATGCGCTCGCGCAGCTCGGCCACCATAAGGTCGACGATCTGCACGATCTCGTCCTCGGTCAGGCTCTTGAACACGATGATCTCGTCGATGCGGTTCAAGAATTCCGGACGGAAGGCGTTCTTCAGCTCGTGCATGACGCGGCTCTTGATTTCCTTGTCGGAAAGCCCGTTCTGCCCCGAGTTCGAGAAGCCCAGCGTAGTCGTGGTGGTGATGTCGCGGGCGCCCACGTTCGAGGTCATGATGATGACGGTGTTGCGGAAGTCCACAGTGCGCCCCTGGGCGTCGGTCAGGCGCCCCTCCTCCAGAATTTGCAGCAGGATGTTGAACACATCCGGATGCGCCTTCTCAATCTCGTCGAAGAGCACCACCGAGTACGGGCGCTGGCGCACGGCCTTGGTGAGCTGGCCGCCCTCGTCGAAGCCCACGTAGCCCGGAGGCGAACCCACCAGGCGGCTCACCGTGTGCTTCTCCATGTACTCGGACATGTCGAAGGACAGAAGCGCGTCCTCGGAGTTGAACAGGAACTCGGCCAGCGCCTTGGAAAGCTCGGTCTTGCCCACGCCCGACGGGCCCAGGAAGATGAACGAACCAGCGGGGCGCTTCGGATCCTTCAAGCCCGAGCGGGAGCGGCGGATGGCCTTGGAAAGCGCCGTGACGGCCTCGTCCTGGCCGATGATGCGCTCGTGCAGAACGCCTTCCATGCGCAGCAGCTTTTCGGTCTCGGCCTCGGTGAGGTTGCTCACGGGCACGCCAGTGGACATGGACACCACGTCGGCGATGTCCTCGACCGTGACGTTCTGCACGGTCTTCGACGTGTCCTCTTCCCACTTCTTCTCGGCCTCTTCGCGCTCCTGCTTCAGGGCCTCTTCCTCGTCGCGTAGCTCGGCGGCGCGCTCGAACTGCTGCTCGCCGATGGCGCGATCCTTGTCGGCGCGCACCTTCCGCAGCTTCTCGTCCAAATCGCGCAGCTCCTTGGGCAGCGTCATGTTGCGGATGCGCATGCGGGCGCCGGCCTCGTCCATGACGTCGATGGCCTTGTCGGGCAGGTAGCGATCCTGGATGTAGCGGTTGGCCAGCTGCACGGCAGCGGTCAGCGCCTCGTCGGTGAAGTGCACGCCGTGGTGCGCCTCGTACTTGTCGCGCAGGCCCTCCATGATGCGCACGGCCTGCTCCTCGTTGGGCTCGTTGATGGTGAGCGGCTGGAAACGGCGCTCCAGCGCGGAGTCCTTCTCCAGGTGCTTGCGGAACTCCTCCAGGGTGGTGGCGCCGATGATCTGAATCTCGCCGCGGGACAGCGGGGGCTTTAAGATAGCGGCCGCATCGATGGAGCCTTCCGCGGAGCCGGCGCCGATGATGGTGTGGATCTCGTCGATGAACAGCAGCACGTCGCCGGCGTCCATGACCTCCTTGATGACCTTCTTCAGGCGCTCCTCGAACTCGCCGCGGTACTTCGAGCCGGCCACGAGCGCCGACACGTCCAGCGTGATGAGGCGCTTGTTGCGCAGGATGTCGGGCACCTGGTTGGCCACGATGAGCTGCGCGAGCCCCTCGGCGATGGCGGTTTTGCCCACGCCGGGCTCGCCCAAGATGAGCGGGTTGTTCTTCTGGCGCCGCGAGAGGATCTGCATGACGCGCTCGATCTCCGAGGCACGGCCGATCACCGGATCCAGTTTGCCCTCGCGGGCCTTTTTGGTGAGGTCGGTGCCGAACTCGGTGAGCATGGAATCCGATGAGCTGGGCCCGTCGAAGCCCGTGCGCCCGGCGTAGACCGGCGATTGGCCCACAAGATCGTTCAGCGCCCCGCGCACGTCGTCGCCGGAGACGTTCAGGCGGCCCAGCACCTCGAGCGCCGTGCCCTCGCCCTCGCGCACGATGCCGAGCAGCAAGTGCTCCGTGGAGATGTAGGACTGCCCCATCTGCATGGCCTCGCGCAGCGAGTTCTCCAGCACGCGCTTGACGCGCGGCGTGAAGGAGAGATGCCCGGAGACGTCGGTGTCCTCGTCGATGGTGACCACCTGGCGGATGGCCTGAACGACGCCGTCGTAGCTGACGTTCAAGCGGTCGAGCGCCTGGGCGGCAAGACCGTCCTTCTCCTGGATGAGGCCGAGCAGGATATGCTCGGTGCCCACGTAGGGCTGGTGAAGCGAGCGCGCCTCATCCTGAGCCAGGACAAGCACTTTGCGCGCCTTGTCCGTGAATTTCTCGAATGACATGGTTGCCTCGTTCCTTGGGTTGGTGCCCTTCTGCGAATGCTTTCTCTCTGGTAAAACTGACACGTCGGGCACGGTAAATAGTTCCCGTGCAGTTTAGCACTCCCTATCTTGAATTGCTAAACCTCCACCCCGAGAAGCCGTCATTTGTGGGCACGTTGTGAGGGAGGAGGCGTGTCATGCTCGGTTTCTTCGTCGGCGGCGCGCTCCTCCTCGTCGCGGTTGTCTTGACGGGCGTCCTCGCGGCGGACGTCGCGCTCGATCTTGCGCAGGTTGGCGTTTTGGAACTCGGCCACGAAGCCGGCCGAGAAGATGCCGCCGGGAATGGCCACGAGCGCCACCGAGAGGAACATGATGACCGAACCCACGATGCGCCCCGCCGGCGTGATGGGCACCAAATCGCCATAGCCGGTGCTTGTGACAGTGGTCACGGCCCAGTAGATGCCGGACAAAAGGTTGTTGAACTTGTCGGGCTGAGCCGGATGCTCAATCTCATACATCACCACACTGGCCACCACCACGAGCATGGCAATGACCAGAAACGACGCCACGATTTCATGGTAGTGCTTCGAAATGACGCGACCGATGGTGCGCAGCCCGCGCATATAGCGGGAGATCTTTATCAGGCGCACCAACCGCACCACGCTGATGACGTTCTGCAGCGCGGGCGTGACGGGCAAAAACCATGCCGCCATATTCGGCCCGAAGGACAAGAGGTCAATGATACCCCACGGCGAGAAGATATAGCGCAGCCGAGCACGAGCCGGCGTGCAGTTACCGTAGGCCAAATCGGCAATCCAGATACGAGCGATATATTCCACGAAAAAGCACACCGTGGAGAATCGGTAGAAGCCCTGGATGATATTGGCCGCCACCGGATCGAGCCCCGGCTGAGCGGAGACGAACACTACCACGGCATTCAGGAGGATGAGCGCGAACAGCGCACCTCCGACGATCTTCGCCAGCCAGTTCGCCCGATTCAGGTTCTCCAGAGCGTAGAAGGTTTCCCGTTTGAACGTGGAGGAGTCGCCCAAGCGCCGACGCAGGCTCTCGCGGCGCGTGCGCTCCTTGCGCCGCCGGCGCTCCTCGCGGCGCTCCCGCCGCTCGCGGGCAGCGCGCTCGTCGTCTTCGTCGCGTTGCCGTTCGTCATCTGTGGCGCTCATGGGGCACCTCCTCTCCCCTCCCATTCTAAGCAGAGGACGCCCCACAACGCGTCGCCATCCACCAGCCGTCAAGAAGCTGGATACAAAGCGGCTCCCTTCGCCGCGATTGCGAAGGGAGCCGTCCTGGAGTCGTCAAGCGCAAGCGCCTAGTACAGCTTGGCGCCGGCGGGGATGCGATCGTCCACCATGAGGAGGTTCAAGCGCTCCTCGGGCTCGCCGTCATCGCCGGGCACCTCGTGGATGGCGGACATGAGCATGCCCTCGGAGGCCACGCCCATCATCTTGCGCGGCGGCAAGTTGGTGATGGCGATGAGCGTCTTGCCCACAAGCTCCTCCGGCTCGTAGTAGGCGTGGATACCCGACAGAATGGTGCGGTCGGTGCCCGTGCCGTCGTCCAGGGTGAACTGCAAAAGCTTCTTCGACTTCGGCACCGCGACGCACTCCTTCACCTTCACGGCGCGGAAGTCCGACTTGCTGAAGGTGTCGAAGTCCACCTCGTCTTCGAAGAGGGGCTCGATGACGACGTTGGAGAAATCGATGGGCTCGGAGGGCTCGGCCGTCTCAGCCATGGCGGCCTCAGCCGCGCAAGTTGCAGCCGGTGCAGCCTCGGCCGGCGCCTTCTCAGTCGCACCCACCGGCTTCCCCTCCCCGAACACCTCGTCCTTCATGTGGGGGAACAGCAGCACGTCGCGAATGGACGGCGCATCAGTGAGCAACATGACCAGGCGGTCGATGCCGATACCCACGCCACCAGCCGGCGGCATGCCGTACTCCAGCGCGCGGATGTAGTCGGCGTCGAAGCCCATGGCCTCGTCGTCGCCCATATCCTTGGCCGCCACCTGGGCGCGGAAGCGCTCGGCCTGATCCACCGGGTCATTCAACTCGGTGAAGGCGTTGCCGTACTCGTGGCCCAGGATGAACAGCTCGAAGCGCTGAGTGAGCTCGGGGTTCTCCGGATGCTTCTTCGCCAGAGGCGAGATCTCCAGCGGGTGGTCGACGACGAAGGTGGGCTGGATGAGCTTCTCCTCCGCCACGGCCTCGAAGATCTCGGAGATGAGCTTGCCCTTGCCCCAAGCCGCCTCGGCATGGCCGCCGCTTTTCTCCAGGATGGCCACCAGCTCCTCGCGGCTGCGGTCGAAGGACACCTCCTCGCCGGCGTGCTCGCTGGCCAGCTCCATCATGGAGGCGCGGCGCCAGTCGCCGGACAGATCCACCGGCGTTCCCTGGTACTCGATCTTAAGGGTGCCGCAGGCCGCCTCGGCCGCGGCCTTGATGCAGCCCTCGGTGAGATCCATCATGGAGTCGAGGTCGCCGAAGGCCTCGTAGGCCTCCATGGTGGTGAACTCGGGGTTGTGGTACGGATCCATGCCCTCGTTGCGGAACTGGCGACCGATCTCGAACACCTTCTCGAAACCGCCCACAAGCAGGCGCTTCAGCGGCAGCTCCGTAGCGATGCGCAGGTAGTAGTCGCGGTCGAGCGCGTTGAAGTGCGTGATGAAGGGCTTCGCGTTCGCCCCGCCGATGATGGCATGCAGAAACGGCGTCTCCACCTCGTAGTAGCCCTGGCCCTCCATGTAGCGGCGGATAGCCGAGACGATCTTGAAACGGCGCTCGAAGGTGGTGCGCACTTCGGGGTTCATGACCAAGTCCACGTAGCGCTGACGATAACGGGTCTCCTTGTCCGTCAGGCCGTGGAACTTCTCGGGCAGAGGACGCAGCGACTTGCTCATCAGCTCGAAGGAGTCCACCGCTACGGACAGCTGACCGCGCTTCGTGCGCATCATGGCGCCATGCACAGCAATCCAGTCGCCCACATCCAAATCGCACAGGGCCGCGAAGGCCTCCTCGCCGAGCGCGTTGATGCGGCAGAACAGCTGAATGTCGCAGCCGGACTCGCGCAGCTCCAGAAACGCGATCTTGCCCTGGACGCGCTTGGCCATGACACGGCCGGCGATGAGCACCTCATCCTCAGTGGACTCGCCGTCTTCCAAATGCGCGTACTTCTCGTTCAGCTCGCCTACCGAATGGCTGCGCTTGACCGAGTGCCCATAGGGATCGATGCCCGCGGCAATCAGCGCCTCGCGCTTGGCGCGGCGCACCTCGATGGGATCGTCTTCGATGATTTCTACCGCTTCGGCCATTCCGGTCTCCTAGTGTTCGATCTTCAGGACGGTCAGCTTGATGTCGCGGCCGGTGGGGCCGGTCGTCGTTACCTCGTCGCCCTTCTTGCAGCCGAGCAGCGCCTGACCCACCGGCGACTCGTTGGAGATCTTGCCCTCATGGGCATCGGACTCGGCGCCGCCGACGATGGTGAACACGCGCTCACGGCCGTTCATGTCCACGGTCACCGTGGAGCCGATGTTCACCTTGCTCGAGCGCTTCGGCGCGTTCACAACGGTGGCCTCGGAGAGGATGCGGCTGATCTCGGCGATGCGCGCCTCCATCATGC
>ERZ1673752.1333-NODE-1333-length-34998-cov-14.265117_pt1 | contig 34998 bp, 31 predicted proteins | sample MGYA00580195_ERZ1673752 | MGnify/ENA primary metagenome ERZ1673752 (study PRJEB41218, sample SAMN15661744) | gut metagenome | host: Homo sapiens | place: Canada: London | collected 2015-08-20/2019-03-30 | study: EMG produced TPA metagenomics assembly of...
ATCGGTTCAAAACCTTGTTTTTTGCCTTTTTGGCGATATAGGGCTTCAGATAGTTAGGGGTCCAATACGCCGTATCAACGAAATGTCCTTTGCTAAAAGCGGCAAGCACCTCCTTACGTAAGTCGCGTGCATGCGGTGCGTATGCATCAAAATGCGCATTGGGCAATTTGATCACCTCTTTGCATTTAGCGGCACCACTACCAAAGAAGTAGACCTCCCTTTGGGAATACAGATCGGAAAAGCTTGCTTCGTCAACGATCATTGCCTGTTCCTCTGTTTCCACTGCTCCGTTCGTTTGATACAATGCGGTATAGACTTCCATACGTCCCGCATCGATCATCGGGCAAAAAAGAGCGTCAGGAGTATAGGTAAGCCCCTCCGTGAAGCCGTCAGTCATACTGCGTAGTGTAGAAACAGCTATAATGGGAATATTGCAACCGAATGCCAACCCTTTGGCAAAAGATGCTCCAATGCGCAATCCGGTATAGCTTCCCGGTCCTTCGCTTACGGCAATAGCCTCAAGCTTGAGCCCTGCCGTGTTGGCACTCTGTAGTGCCTTTTGCGCAAACGAGCCAATTGTAGCGGCGTGATTACGCCCCGGTTCGCTCTCCCATTCCCCAATCAGCTCCATGCCTTTCGCCAAAGCAACGGAACAGACCTCCGCTGTGGTTTCAATGCAGAGTAATACGGGACTTTTTGTCTGCTCGCTTTCGTTCATCATTTTCACAACAGATTTAAGGGGCAATTCGTTCAATCGACCAACTTCCATCCTCCTGTTTTTGATACAGAAAGCGGTCGTGTAAACGGCTCGCTCGCCCTTGCCAGAACTCTATTCTGCTCGCCTTTACAGCAAATCCGCCCCACGTGTCGGGGCGAGGAACCGGACGCCCTACATACTTGAGCGATTCTTTTGCGAACTGAACCATTATATATTCACGATTTGGGATAGGATGGCTTTGCGGTGAGATACGTGCTCCAACGCGGCTTGTATAGGGTCTCTTCCTAAAATAAGCATCGCTCAGCTCCGGCTCCAAGTGCCGAACGGTACCTTCAATATGGATTTGCCGCTCCGTTTCGTGCCACAAAAAGGTTACTGCCACGTTCGGATTGGCCGCCATCTGCTGTCCTTTTCTACTTTCGTAGTTACTATAGAAGATGATCTCTTCGTTAAGCACCTCTTTCAGTAATACAGTTCGCACGCTTGGATGCCCGTCCGGTGTAGAGGTAGCCACAATTAGCGCCGTAGGCTCCAAAGCTTTTGCTTTAAAAGCATCCTCAATCCATTTATCCACCAAGTCAAAGGGATTCTCCGGCATATCACGTCGCGTCAGCGAATGCTTCGTGTACTCCCGTCTGACATTCTCCAAATGCAGGTCCTCGCTCATCTTTGTTCCTTTCTCGTTAACCTATACCTTTCGGGGGAGGCAAACCCAGCCCGAAAAGTTCTTTCTTTCGCAAAAGTAGCGAAAAATGCGCATACGCAGGTTTCGCGTCTGCTCTCCTTATTTGGGCATCATCCAATCCGTTAGGATGAAGGGATATAAGTTTGCTCGGGCGCGCAAAAGGCATTTGTTGCGTTTGAATGGCTTTTGTGTTAAGAAGAGCATTACGTAAGGAGTGAGTGATACAGCGGTTGCGGATTATTCTCTAAATTTGTTGCAATATAAAAGAAAAGTTGCTATGCTATTGAGGAGAGAGGGTACTATATTTCGGCAGATCAATTTATTTTTTGGAAGCATCCGGTTAGTTGCTTCTGGGCGGTTGCTCATTTTTTGCTGCCTATTTCTGCCGCTCTTTAGCGTGTGCTCGGCTTTATCAGCTCAAGAGAAATACGATATCCGGCTACAGCTTAAGGAGGGAGACAAACTGGGAATTGGGATAAAAATTAATTCCATAACTACGACAAAGATACCTATTGTAGGCAACGCCACCTTTAACACGATCGAAAAATATGCTATTACCCTACAGGTATTAGGCATTCAGGGAGAAAATTATCGCATTAAATGTACCGTAAATAAAGTGGATGTATCTATGAAAAGCGAGGGGGTAGGCAGATACGAAAAGGAAGCCAATCAGGCCCTTTTGGATGCACTAAAGCCGGACGAGTTACGCGGAAGCTCCGTAATAGCCGTAATTACTCCTTATTTTGAGCCGGTACAAGTTCCGAGTGACGATACTTCAAAGCGAATTATAGAGCTATTGCAAGATGCTGTATCGCGCGCTTATGCTCCACAAGCTGCAACTATTGATGAACAGAGAAAGAAGAGTGATGGAGCGAACAGCGTTATTTCCACTCTGACCTCTGTAACCAATACAAAAGCTACCGTTCAGGGTCAATTTAGCGAGTGTTTGAAAGAGAAGAAGATGTCACTGAACCGAAAGGGAAACTTCACCTACAAAATGGAACGAACGAGTGGCAGCCCTATTAGCGGAAAGATTAGCGATAAATCAACCGGCACCCAAAAAGCTCTTTTGCTGAATCTCTCGTTCCAAAGCACGCGACACATGCACGTCACCCTCACGCACTACCGATAAGTGCACACACTTGGATGTCCATACGGTGTGGATATGGCCGCTATTATTGATGCCGTAGGCCACAAAACTTTCGCCTTACCTTAAAAGCATCATTGATGCGCATACCAAGCTAATCAAAGAGATCAATACTACTCCGGCTCAGGGAGCGCTTAGAATAAATCCCCCTAACACCTTAAAAATGTAAAGTCTTACTCAGAGTAGTTATTCAACTCAACAAAAAGCAATCGGGTATTTTCTACACACGGGCTATATTTCACTGCATGAATATATATAATCCACAAAGTATATACTCTCTCTCAGTACTCTTTCCGGAGTGATACTTTATTCTAATCCTTAACAACGGGCTTCCCGGTCTTCATCCATTCGACAAATCCGCCTTCCAAATTACCCACTTTGTATCCTGCATCAGTAAGTTTATGTGCAGCCTTCATACTGCGCAACCCACTACGACAGTACACGTAAACAATCTGCTCCTTATCAGGATAAAGACGCTGTACAACCTCAGCAAAGTCTACTTGCTTCACATCCACATTCTGTGCCCCTTTTATATGTCCCTCTGCATACTCTTCAGCCGTTCGCACATCTAACAGATATACCCCGGGCACCTGAATGGCTGTTTCGAATGCCGCTACCTCTAAATGCATGATTTCTTTTTGTACTTTACATCCCTCTAGACTTATGATCATCGCAAAGCATATAGCCCATACACTATACAAAGTCACACACCGATTCATTCTTCCTTGTATCTTTTTCTTTATTCTTATACATCTCAAAGTTACGCAAACTTGCCATAATACTTTCTGTTATACTCTTCTTCCGCAATCCGTAGACTCTATTCAAAGAAGTAAAAAGGGTACTTTCTTGTGTTTTTTATTACCTTCGTTTTGGGAATCATACCCCCCAAAGAATAATGCAGAAGAGACAACTTAACAGAAGACAATATTTCCATGAACTCGCAAAGACAAGCGAGAAATATTTTATTCCCTACGTACAGCAATACAGGCAAGTAAGTAAAGGAATGAATGTGTTAGAGATTGGGTGCGGGGATGGAGGAAATCTACTACCCTTTTCTCGCATGAACTGTAACGTGGTGGGAATAGACCTATCAGAGGAACGAATAAGGGACGCAAGGGTGTTTTTTGAAGAGAATAAAGCAAAAGGGCGTTTCATTGCTTCCGATATTTTTCAGATAGAAGAGTTCCAACAGCAGTTCGACATAATCGTATGCCATGATGTTATAGAGCATATCAACGACAAAGAGAGCTTTTTGCGCAAATGTAAACAGCTGTTAAAACAGGGGGGGGGGGGGAATTTTCATTTCTTTTCCTGCGTGGCAGATGCCATTTGGGGGACATCAGCAAATATGTAGAAGTAGATTCTTATCACATTTGCCTTTTTTCCACCTGCTCCCCACTGCATGGTATAAGGGGATATTAAGAGCTTGGAAAGAGGATGAGGAGTGTGTCAGGGAATTGCTGAATATCAGGCAGACCAAATGTCCGATAGAATTGTTTGAAAGGACAATAAGAAAAGAAGGGTTTAAAGCTATTGATCGGACACTCTATTTCATTAATCCTCACTATGAGGTCAAATTTCACTTGCATCCAAGAAAACTATACACAGTGATAGTGAGAATTCCCTATATCCGCAATTTCTTCACAACATCGTGTTTCTATTTTTTGGAGTCGTCAGAAGAGTAGCTTTTCTTCTGTTAAATACCTACTCTTTCCCTTGATTGGCATGAAACAATGAAGTCGTGGAAAGTAAAATATTCATACTCTTCACCGAGGGTAATGAGTGCCCTGTAAGCAAAAAGCCAATGGACCTCTCCAATATGTCATAAATTCAGGAAAGCTATGTCCTATTTACCCATAAAGTAGGAAAGAGTATAAGCTCCTCCCCTCTCCACACACATTCATTCATTGGATAAATAGTCAGAGGGAGGGGCAGTTCTTAAGCCACCTCAACTTCTCTCTATACGCGCATTACTTCTGTAATAGAGGGATTTGCCCGTAAGCCTTCACATACCTTTTTCAACGTATCGGTATCATGTACCAGCAAAGTGATTGTACCCCCGAAAATACCATCTCGTGAAGTCATATTCACATTTGTGATACTCAGATTAAAATCCTCCGTAATATTCTGAATAATGGTATTTAGTATGCCCGTGGAGTCAACCCCTTTAATCTGTATTTTTCCTTGAAAGAGACTATGCGAGTGATTTCCCCACTCCGTTTCTACGATACTATTTCCGTAGCTACTTTTTAGCCGCATGGCAACAGGGCAAGAGCGCTTGTGCAATACCAATTTCCCTTGCGCATTGATAAAAGCGATCGTCTCATCGCCATAAATAGGCATACAGCAGTCCGCAACAGTGTAATTAGTCTTGAAGTTATGCTCCTCTAAGATATACTTTTTGCTCGCATCGGGTACTACGTCGGCATGAGCGTTGCGCTGCTCTTCGCTTTTACGCTTAGAAGAGCCGAAAAGACGTGAAAAGAAATCCTTGCGATCCCCTTCCTTAGCCAACTTCTTGAAGCTTTCCGGTAGTTGAATAAGTCCTTGCCCTACGGCATAGAAAAAGTCCTCTCGCTTGTGAAAATTGTAGTAATTGGCCACACGATCCAATTCGCTTGCTGACACAGCCACCCCATCACGTCGGAAAACCTCCATTACCTCTTTCTCTCCCTTGGCAGCTAATTCCCGTCTCTGGCGTCTCAGATAGAGGTCTATAAAACTCCTTGCCTTACCGGTAGTCACATAGTTGCGCCACTCCGGTATAGGGAATTGCTTGGCACTCGTAATGATAGAGATTTGGTCTCCATTCTGTAAAGGGCTGCTCAGCGGCACTAAGCGATGATTCACCTTTGCGCCAATGCAGTGCATACCAATCTCCTCATGAATAGCGTAAGCGAAGTCTAATGCTGTAGCGCCCTGAGGTAATGTAATTGTATCTCCCTTGGGAGTAAACACTTTTATTTCATCATTGAAGAGGTTCAACTTGATCGTGTCGAGAAAGTCCATCGCATCCGGTGAGGGATGCTCCAATATTTTACGGATCGTCTCCAGCCACTTTTCCAACTCGGAGTCCTCTTCGATGGTATCGTTCTTATACTTCCAATGCGCAGCAACACCCAACTCAGCTATCTCGTCCATCATACGGCTGCGGATCTGAACCTCTACCCACACTCCGTCGGCTCCCATAACCGTTAGATGCAATGCCCGATAGCCGTTACTCTTTGGATTGCTCACCCAGTCTCGAAGACGATCCGGCTTCACACGATATATATCGGTGATGATAGAGTATATCTGCCAGCAACGGTTCTTATCGTTGATTGTCTCATCCGACTCAAATACGATGCGCACGGCAAATAGATCGTAAACCTCCTCAAAGGGAATATTCTTCTGCTCCATTTTGCGCCAAATGGAGTAGCAACTCTTTACACGTGTTTGAATCTGATACTTAAGTCCAATTTTATCAAACTGCTCTCTAAGCGGAGCAGCAAAGCGCTCAAAGAGTTCACTACGCTGTTGCTCGCTGTTGCGTATTTTTTCACTTATATCGGCATACTCCTCTGGATGCTCAGTCTTAAAACTCAGCTCCTCAAGCTCTGTCTTAATAGCAAAGAGTCCTAAACGATGGGCGATAGGCGCATATACGTAGAGCGTTTCTCCGGCTATCTTCAGCTGCTTACGTTCAGGCATAGAGCTTAGCGTACGCATATTGTGCAGTCTGTCGGCAATTTTGATCAATATGACACGAATATCATCGTTCATCGTGATAATGAGCTTCCGGAAGTTCTCCGCCTGAGCACTTTCCAGCATACGATCTGCAAAGAGATCACCGCTTATTTTGGTTAACCCTTCTACTATCTGGGCAACCTTATCGCCAAATAACTCTCGGATATCCTCGGTCGTATACTCAGTATCCTCTACTACATCGTGAAGAAGCGAGCAGACAATACTCGTAGAGCCCAGCCCCATCTCTTTGCATACTATAATAGCGACCGACAAAGGATGCAGGATATAAGGCTCACCGCTTCGCCTACGCACACCCTCGTGCGCTTTCTTTGCAAAGTTGAAAGCCTTTTCAATACGCTCTACCTTACGACGATGATTGCTGGCCAAATATGCCTCAATCAGCTCGTTATACTTATCCGCTACTTGTTGCTCTTCTCTTTCTTGCTGCGTCATATCCATTGACCGGACCATTTCATCTACAAATATAGGAATATAATAACAAGGATGTATTAAATAAAGCCCTTTTCAGACTGCCTTTGAATCGCCTCTCAAGTAATGCACTCAATAACCATATTTCTGCAGCTCTCATTTCTCTGCGGAAGAAGATTCGAGCTGCCTTACTATCTCTCTAAGCCGCTGTATCTCTCCCTTCTTAAAATATGAGAGTTTATGTAGATTACTTTTTGACAAAGCATCTTGGCTACTATAGGGCAGCAAAGTACCCAAAATAACAGCATGCAAAAGATGCGGTGTACAGTCACTTATTACTATGGGCTTAAGACGTTGATATTCTCCGGTAATGAGACGGTTGTAAAGTATTTGGAAAAAGAAATATTCCTTGCTCTTCTCATCATGTAGCCAATAATAAAGCAGCAAATCGCTGAGGAGAATCATCATCTCACTTCCTTTTTTTGCCCATAGAATACTACTAAGCATGCGAACCTGGAACTTATCTCTCCAGCAATAATAATAGATAAACGCATTCTCCCAAATTCGCTTGTAGGGTTCCCGATCATCCCTTTGATAACAAAAATGGTCGCCCTGCATAAACTCTCTGGGAAAACTTCCCGTCATCAAAATCGTGGCATCCAGCCAAATCCCCCCATAGGAAGCTAAGAGCATTACACGTAGCAAGTCGCTAAAAAAAGCTTTCTTCATCAGGCCGCTATCTCGCTTGTCGAGTATCTCCTTCGGAATAGAGAGATAATCGGCTACATTTTCGTCTGTCAGGCGGATCACTTTGAAGTCACCGGCATACTTGTCAACCGACTCAAAACAGATCTGCACTACCTCCGGAAGTTTTTCTCTGCTGATACCCTGCCCCCAGTATTGCCAAATTATTTTCTCCGTACCGAGGTCCTGCAGAGGCACATACTGCCGATGCTCAATTTCGCCAGCTATATATTGGCTAATCACCTTATCCCATGCCTCCCCTACTCTTCGGTGTGAAGCAATGAGTCGGTGATAGGTCAAATTATTAATCAATCTAAGGGGATACGTTCCCTTGATACGCTGCTGAAATCTTCTATGTGAAGCACTCATAAGTTAGTAACGATATAATCATCTATCTAAGATGCCCGAAGAGGGTTTTACTCCATGACCCAAATCTTATGTTTATGTGACATCTTCAATCACTCCACTCATGTAGCAAGTGGAACTCGTATTTCTCTCGCAAAGGTATTACAAAAAGAGCAACTCATCTAAGTTTAAGCCTTAGGTTACGCTCCACTACAGACAACCTCATAGCCGAAAAAGCCTTGCCCATTCCATGTAATTCCTACCCAAAAGATGATACCCGAGAAATAATATATACCTTTGTTCTCGGAGAAACCCTATAGGGTTTTCTCAAAAAGGCTATAGGGTTTTCGCCAATACCCTATAGGGTTTTAAGAAAAAGAATAGAACGAAAGAGCTACCTTAGAGTAAGAAGCAATTAAGTAATAAGAGACCTTACAGTAGTGGGGATTATATAAATGAACTATAAGATCGTAAAACAACGCGTTGCCTTCGGTGAGAATGCCGGGAAAGAACAGTACAGAGTAGTACCTATCACCACCGGGACAAAGTCTTTTCAAGAGATTGTGGACGAATTAGTAAGGCGCACTGCCTTCTCCTCAGGAGATATAGTAGGTTTGGTTACGGCACTAAGCGACATTCTATGCGACTATTTACAAGCCGGGTATGCCGTGCAGTTGGGCGAGATGGGTAACTTCCGTCTCACTTTTGGAAGCAGGGGATTCGATGCACCACATAGTTTCAATGCACAACGCGATATACAAAATGTGCGCATCACTTATCTTCCCTCCAAAAGACTCAAAAATTTCGACCTAAACTACCGGCGTATAGAGGAGTAAAACAACCCTCACTCCACACAGAGCGTGAAACCACTCCCCCACTTTATCTCAGATAACGTCAATCTGCTTAGGCGTCATACCGGCATCTTGGAGAACTTCTTCTCCATGACGCTCGTTTCTTTTCTCAATTCCGCCTTTTCGCTGATCCTCTATCCCCTACTGATAAGGCGATTAGGAGCCGACAGCTATGGACTTTTTGTCTTTGCCTTCTCATTTGTCAACTATTTTCTTGCCCTCGTAGCTTTTGGATTTGATATGGTGGGGGCACGGCATGTAGCCATAGCAGACGGAAAGAAAGATCTACAACTCAAGGAGGAAGTACTCACCGCTATTCTGACAATCAAGAGTATCATTGCCATTGGGGCGACTCTACTCTATTTTATCATCATTCTATGCGTGCCCTTTTTACGTACGCATATAGCACTATACACAGCACTTGCCTTTTTGATTCCTATCAACGTACTCTCCACTGCATGGTACTTTCAAGCAATCCAAAAGAATCGTGTCAACTTGATCATCCAATTGCTCTCCAAAGTACTGCTCCTAATCGGTGTCGTCTTATGGGTACAGCAGGAGAGTGACACTGCTGTCTATGCAACTTGCGTATCGGGTACAACACTATTAGCCATGGTCGGAGCACTCGTGTACATACTTCGCAAGGAACACCTATCTCTTCGGTGGGTATCGCGCGCTACCCTACGCAATTATACCCGACAAGCTACGCCACTTTTTTTCTCCAATATGGTGAATACGGTGAAGATAATGGGCATGAACAACGTAATCGGCATTGTACTCGGCATGTCGGAGCTGGCTGCCTTTGACCTCGCATATAAGATTATGACGACCGCTAATATCGCCATCCGCTCACTCAACGCAGCAATCTTCCCCAATTTGGTACAAAACTTCTCTATGATGCGGGCCAAAAAGGTACTGCGAAAAGAGCTGGCCTTAGGCTTTGTCGCCATGATAGCCCTCATGCTTTGCAGCAAATGGATCATATTACTTATTGCCGGAGAAGCGCTTGTACCTATTGCACAGCCTATCCTCATCATACTCTCCCTACTACTCATGATATGGATGATCACTGGCTTTTTAATTGATTTGGTACTCATTCCCACGGGACGCTACCGAGTGGTTTTCATCAATCAATTAGTCAGCTTAACCTCGCTTATAGTATTGGGCTTTGCGGCTGTTTCCATACACCGTTCTGCAGCCTCTGTAGCCTTAGCCCTTGTGGCAGCAGGCATTGCTGAGTTGGCATTCCTCATGTTACAGATATTTTTCAAACGGAAACAATATAATCTCCCCAAATGAAAAGCACCACAAATCCCCTTCTCTCCGTTATAATGCCTGTGTATAACGTATCCGATACGCTGATGAGTAGCGTGCAGAGCGTGCTTCAACAGCAGGTGCCTCTTGAGCTTCTTCTCATCAATGACGGCAGTTCAGATACATCAGGTATGCTTTGCGACAAGCTGGCAACTCAGTATCCGGAGAGTATCCGTGTATTCCACCAAAGTAACGCAGGTGTACTCGCTGCCCGTGCGATTGGCCTTAAGCATGCCACCGGTGACTTTATCGTTCATTGCGATCCGGACGATACTGTACCGGAGGGTGCCTACCTACGTATGCTCAATGTAATGGAGCTAAAGGAGGTAGACTGGGTAACTGCTCCCTATCGACGTATTCACAAGGATAGCGGAGAGATACTGCCACAGGATGATGAGGCGCAATTGTACGACTATCGTTTGGCTCGTATGGGAGTAGAGGGGTATATCACGCACGAACTCTATTTTGAAGAGCTGCTGAGAGGGTATATCCACTCCGGCCTTTGGAATAAGATGATGCGCCGCACACTCATCAATGAATCGGTACTGCAAGGGCTATATGCCATCGGGAGGCAAGACTTCATGGAGGATCGCTATATATTAGCTCTCATTCTCTGCTTCAATGCACCCCGCATCTATATGATGAATGATGCTGATCCGGTATATAACTACTACCTCAATGCAGCCTCAATAACGGAGAATATAAGTTTTGAGCGCTACATAGAAAGCGATAAACTACTTCATATTATTGAACAGCTCGTAACTCCGCACAAGAATAGAGAAGCTGTAAGCGACTCTACATCTGCAAAGATCCAACAAGCAGCGAGTACTCAGCCTCCCTATAATAATGCCTCAATACGTCTGCAGCAAGCTGCCTTGGCCGGGCGCATACGCAACTTTATAGGAGGGGTATTTTCATTCGGAGGCAGACAGATACGACACGATACACGCTTTACTCCAATTAACCTAAAAGCTGTGCTAAGAGCCCCACTGAAATGGACTACAAAGACAATAGCTGTAATGGAGCTGTTGGGCATACCCTTTGCTCAGTCAGCAGATCGCTTCTCAAAGACAGTCCTGCGCAGGAAGAATAAAAAAAACAAGAAGGAGATGTGATTAAGAGCAATAGTTATCAACTTCATTCCAAATCCGTCTTGCCCATTCTATAGATAATAAATACCTTTGTCACAGTTAAAAATAGCACTCAATATGACCGGATATTCTGGAGAAACAATTCTGATTACCGGCGGTGCCGGTTTCATAGGTTCCAATCTGACGGCATATTTCTTAAACCGTGGCTACAGGGTACGCTGCTTAGACAACTTTGCTACCGGGAAGCCCCAAAACATAGTGGAATTCCTTCCCAACCCCAACTACACATTCATGGGTGGAGATATACGCAATTCAGGCGACTGCAGCAAAGCATGTGAAGGAGTAGATTATGTGCTGCACGAAGCTGCGCTCGGCTCAGTGCCACGCTCTGTAGTAGACCCTGCTACTACAAATGAAGTGAATATATCGGGGTTTCTGAATATGCTCATTGCAGCTCGTAATGCAGGCATAAAGCGTTTTGTATTTGCCGCCAGTAGCTCTACTTACGGGGATAGCTCCACACTTCCCAAAGAGGAAGAATACATAGGCCGTCCACTCAGTCCCTATGCAGTGACCAAATACGTGAATGAGCTATATGCCGATGTTTTCGCACGCACCTACGGTATAGAGTACATAGGACTACGTTACTTCAATGTATTTGGCCCCAAGCAGGACCCATATGGAGCTTATGCAGCAGTTATACCACAATTTGTAAAAAGACTTTTGTCACACGAAGCACCTGTGATTAATGGAGACGGATCTTTCAGTCGCGATTTTACCTATATAGATAACGTAATACAAATGAATGAGTTGGCACTTACGACCTCTAATCCCGAAGCTGTGAACCAAATATATAACACTGCCTTTGGCGAGCGCACAACCCTTAACCAATTAGTAGATTATCTTAAGGAGATCTTAAGCAAGCAGGATCCTAAGATTGCCTTAATAAAACCCCTGTACGGGCCTAATCGTACAGGAGATATACCCCACTCCCTCGCTTGTATTGACAAAGCAAAGAAACTACTGGGCTACAATCCACAGTTTTCTGTAAGAAAAGGCTTAGCCGCCTGCTGTGATTGGTATAGAGAGCACCTATAACCCAAGCCCTTACCCTAATTATTGAATAGTAATACTTCCACCTATTTCGCAAGACAAACATGAGAGCGCTCAACGATACCAAAATAGCCGTGATTGGTCTTGGCTACGTGGGACTACCCTTAGCTCGCCTCTTTTCAACTAAATACAAGACCATTGGATTCGACATGAATCCAAAGCGTGTTGAAGCACTTATGGCAGGTCACGATGCTACACTCGAAGTTTCGGACGAATTGCTGCAATCTGCTCTGGACAACGGATTCCGTTGCACTTCCAACCTTGAAGAGATACGCAACTGCAACTTTTACATAGTTGCCGTACCTACACCGGTAGATAAAAACCATACCCCCGACTTGACTCCCTTAATTAGCGCCAGTACCACCATCGGCAAAGTAATTGAACGTGGCGATGTGGTAGTGTATGAAAGTACCGTCTATCCCGGAGTGACCGAAGATGAATGCATTCCGGTAGTAGAGCGCATTTCCGGCTTGAAACTAAATAAGGATTTTTATGCCGGCTATAGCCCCGAACGCATCAATCCAGGAGATAAACAGCATACTGTAGAGCGTATCAAAAAGGTCACCTCAGGCTCTACGCCTTCAGTAGGCAAGTATGTGGATGCCGTGTACAGCTCCGTAATCACAGCCGGCACCCATCTAGCCCCCTCCATTAAGGTAGCGGAAGCGGCTAAAGTGATCGAGAACTCCCAAAGGGATATCAATATTGCCTTTGTCAACGAGTTAGCAAAAATATTTAGCCGTATTGGCATTGACACATTAGATGTGCTTGAAGCCGCCGGCACAAAATGGAATTTCCTGCCCTTTCGCCCAGGGTTGGTGGGTGGACATTGTATTGGAGTAGATCCCTACTACCTAGCTCAGTGTGCGCAGCGACATGGCTATAACCCTGAAATTATACTTGCCGGTAGGCGCATGAACGACGGAATGGGAGCCTACATAGCAGATCAGGTGATTAAACTGATGCTCAAAAAAGGCATTCAAGTACTTGGTGCCAATGTATTGATCCTCGGCTTTACCTTCAAAGAGAACTGCCCCGATGTGCGCAACACCAAAGTAATTGACATCGTCAAGACACTTAGCGAGTACAACGTAAACGTAACCATCCACGACCCATGGGCTGACCCCGAAGTGGCTCGGTGTGAATATGGCGTAGAGGTACACAATGTTCTTCCTCAAGCACAGTACGATGCGATAGTCCTTGCCGTGGCACACCAAGAGTACGATGCCCTTGACCTCACGCCTCTCAAAGCCACTAATACAGTTGTCTACGACGTTAAGTCCGCACTCCCCACCGGCGCCTACGACCAACGGCTGTAAAGGATAGAAGTTTTTCCTTGAGGTCTTGATTCCTTTTAACAATCACATTCTGTGCTGCGGAGTAAACTTTATGCATGATTCGGCTGTTCATGTCTTGCTATGCGGATAGTAATGGTAGGATGCGGTTACGTAGGTTTGGTTACCGGTGTTTGCTTTGCGGCAATGGGTAATCAAGTTTGTTGCGTGGATACGGATGCGACAAAGATAGCGCAGTTACAACAAGGGCTATGCCCCATCTACGAACCCGGCTTGGAATCTCTTATCAAAGAAAATAGAGCTAAAGGTCAGCTAACCTTTACAGACCAGTTACCGCAAGCTTTAGAAGGAGCTGAGGTGGTTTTTATTGCAGTAGGCACCCCACAAGGAGAGAATGGTAACGCAGACTTGCGATATATCCATGCTGCTGCTCGGGAGATTGGTGCTGCTATGCAGGCGCCACTGCTCATTGTAAATAAATCAACTGTTCCACCCGGCACTGCCGATCAAGTTCGCGCCATCATTCGACAAGAGTTGGACAAACGCAAAGTGGATATTCACTTTGACGTTGTATCAAACCCAGAGTTTCTCAAAGAAGGTGCTGCCGTAAAGGACTTTATGAGCCCGGACCGCATTATCGTAGGTAGCGAAAGCAAGGAGGCATTGGAAGTAATGCGTACCCTATACGCACCCTTTACTCTGCTTAATGATCGCTTTATCGCTATGGATACACGTTCGGCGGAAATGACTAAGTACGCAGCAAATGCAATGCTGGCGACCAAGATATCTTTTATGAACGAGATCGCCAATATTTGTGAGCGAGTTGGTGCTGACGTACAAAAGGTACGTATAGGCATAGGCTCCGACACGCGTATAGGCTATAGCTTTACCTATCCCGGAGTGGGGTTTGGTGGCAGTTGCTTTCCAAAGGACATTAGAGCGCTACGGCATACAGCCGAAAGCTTTGGCTATACCCCTCGCATCACTGCTGCCGTAGAGGCGGTTAACGAATCTCAGAAGCTGCTACTTGCCCAAAAGGTAAAAGCCTGCTACGGAGAGAATCTCTCGGGGAAAATATTTGCCATTTGGGGATTGTCTTACAAGCCCGAGACGGACGACATGCGCGAAGCTCCCTCCATCGTCATCATTAAAGAGCTTTTACGCTGTGGTGCATCTATCCGTGCCTATGATCCCAAAGCTATGCCCATAGCCAAGAAGCTTTACTTAAAAGACTATTCCATTCACTATTGCACCAATAAATACGAGGCATTGCAAGGAACTAATGCACTGCTCCTACTAACCGAATGGAAGGAATTTCGTGCTCCGGACTTCTCTGAGATAGCAATGCAGCTATCTGATCACTTGATCTTCGATGGGCGCAATCAATATGATGCAGAGCATCTCTACTCCTATGGGTTAAGGTGCATACAGATCGGGCGTCCCTCTTTTCCCTCTGCTTAGACAGAACCCTTTTCGCAAGTCTCAATAGTTCATTATTCAGAAGAAATACTTACTTTTGCTCAGAAGCGAGTGAATAGTAAAAGGTGGCTTATGCGAAAAATATTATACTTTTTAGTTACCGTAATATTGATCGATTTCTGTCAGTTGCATGCTTTGTCTGCTTCTGAGAGAGAGATTAATACTACTTCAATGTCAGACTATATAGCAGTTGCCACACCCCAGAAAGCAGTTCCCGATGTACGCATCTCAACTACAAAAAGCGAGATTTCCATTGAGTCATCGGACGTTATAAAGAGCATCACTATATACGACATTACGGGGAAAGTTCTCTATAATACCCTTCTCCAACCCTCTCGTAGAGTCTGCATAGATCGCACTCTATTGCCTGTCTCCCCTGCTCTGTTACTCGTACAGATTACTTTCGAAGGCGGAGAGACCTGTGTTACGAAGTTGAAGGTTTGATTAACCTTTTCTTTTCTCTAATTTTTGAAAGGACTTTTACAGAGTCTCTTTCTTGTATCAGGAGTATTTTTCTTTTGAAATTATGAAAGTATCTGTAAATAACGAAACCGGCAGACTTAAATCGGTAATCGTAGGGCGTCCCGAATCACAAGGAGCAGTTCCTACTCTATCAGAGGCCTACGATGCTCGCAGTTATCAATCTATAGAAGAGGGCGACTATCCATCCGAATCGGCTATTACGAAGGAAATGAATGGATTGGTTGAGGTACTTACACAATTAGGGGTTGAGGTACTCCGTCCTACTCCAATTGAGAATTGCAATCAGATATTTGCACGCGACATATCGTTTGTGATTGGTGATCACTTCTATGTAGCAAATGTATTAGAGGAGCGCACACAAGAGCAAAAGGCCCTACAAGAGATTATCCACAGTATTCCCCAAGAAAAAGTTACTTATTTGGAGAAAGAAGATACTTCCGTTGACCACATACGTGTGGAGGGAGGCGATGTAATGCTCTACGACGACATTGTCTTCTTAGGAGTCACTGAGCAAAACGATGGCTTCGATCGATACAAGACGGCTCGTACCAACAGAGCGGCATTGGAATACTTTCAGCGCACTTTGCCTCACAAACGCTTCATTCCCCTACATTTAAAGAAACATGACACACGTCCCAAAGAGGGAATTTTGCACATTGACTGCGCCTTTCAGCCGGTTGGAAAGGGCAAGGCTGTCTACTATCCGGAGGGGTTCGCTTGCGAAGAAGAGCGAAAGTTCATAGAGGAACTCTTTGGTAAAGAGAATCTTTTTTCTGTCACTGCGGAAGAAGCTTACCGATTAGCTACTAATTTTGTCTCTGTAGCTCCAAATAAGGTAATATTGGAAGAGCACTTTACTCGACTTGCTCAACATCTTTCCGAACAGTGGAATATACAAACCTATTCCATACCCTATGCAGAGACCTCCAAGCAGGGAGGGCTACTACGCTGCTCAACGTGTCCTCTCATACGCGAATAACTACGTTTTATGGCTAAAGCAAGAACTGTCTATGTATGCAGTAACTGTGGAGCAAACTACACAAAGTGGCAGGGGCAATGCAGTTTCTGTAAGTCTTGGAATACACTCACAGAGGAGAATGAACCTTCCGGTACCGGGAAAGGAGCTACTCTGGCAGAGAAGATAATAGGAACGACTAAGGGGGGCAAACCCCTTTTCCTCAAGGACATAACCTCACAACAAGAGGCTCGAATCACACTTGCCGATAGTGAGTTTAACCGCGTACTCGGAGGAGGACTCGTGCGGGGTTCTTTTGTACTCTTAGGGGGAGATCCGGGCATTGGTAAGTCCACCCTCATCTTGCAGACAGTGCTCCACACAAAAGGTCTCCGTACTCTCTACGTATCAGGAGAGGAAAGCGAATACCAGATCAAAATGCGGGCAGAACGCATTGGAATCAGCGACTCAGAGCCGGCTATCCTTACAGTCACAGATATAGAAGCGATTCTAAATGTTGCAGAAGAGTTCAAACCCGATCTATTAGTTATTGACTCCATACAAACAGTATCCACTTCCCTTTCGGAGAGCTCTCCCGGATCACCGGCTCAGATAAAAGAATGCGCCAACTTGCTGCTGCGCTATGCTAAATCACAGGGAGTAAGCGTAATTGTGATTGGACATATTACAAAAGAAGGCACTTTGGCAGGTCCAAAAGTACTGGAGCACACAGTAGATACTGTGCTGCAATTTGAGGGGGATAGACACTATCAATTTCGTATTCTGAGAGCCTCTAAGAACCGATTCGGCAGTACTTCCGAGTTAGGAATCTATGAAATGGAGCAAACAGGGCTACGCATTGTAGATAACCCTTCTGAGCACTTCATTAGTAAAAATATGGACGGCTTAAGTGGCCGTGCTATTGCTGCTGCCTTAGAAGGGAATCGTCCTCTTCTGATCGAAGCGCAAGGCTTAGTAAGTAGTGCCGTATATCCCAATCCTCAGCGTTCCTCTACGGGGTTTGATCTGCGTAGACTCAATATGCTACTTGCCGTATTAGAGAAGCGGGTCGGCTTTAAGCTACTACGACAAGATGTATTCATGAATATAGCCGGGGGCATTCGCATTAATGATCCTGCTGTGGACTTAGCTATATTGCTTGCTATCCTCTCCTCTACTATTGACAAACCGATACCTGGAAGCGTATGTTTCGCCGGGGAGGTGGGACTCAACGGGGAGATACGGGCGGTCAATCGCATTCGCGAACGAGTTGCCGAAGCCGATCGCTTAGGATATAAAGCATTCTTTCTGCCAAGCGATAATATGAAAGGGTTGCTACAGAAGGATTACTCAATCCGTCTTATAGGGACAAGCAATGTGGAAGGCACCTTCCGCAAACTCTTTTCGCACGAGTAACCTCAAAAAATTATCAAAACATATAAGTTTTGGGGTATCACATTTGCTGTGCCCTTTGTTGTACTGCTTCAGGCTGAAACGGCAAATAAAGGAATTACACACGTACTTAAATATAAGTCCGTAGCCGAGAATAAGACGGCAAACAAATCTTTATAGCACAATCCTAAAATAAATGGAATTGCCATACGTTATATGATTGTAAATAAAGCAGTAACGCCTATGGCATACGACTACACATCCGATCCCCACATCCCTCAAATAAAGGGAGTCAGTACAAAAGATATACAGCGCTTTGCAGCCGAGCGAGCATCAAGCCACCATCAAAACATGCTTTTGCAGCTCATGATGGCGGCCATTAGGTAGTAGATAACATTTCGTTTATCAAAGTTGGTGCTGTAACCTCAATCTCCCTTTCCTATCATAACAAAAGGGAAGGAAATTATCTTACACTAATTTTTCTATATCTTTTTACCAAAACATCTACATCTTTTTATCAAAACATCTGTACCTTTTATTTGAAAGGTCTGTACATTTTGTTTGGAGCTCTAAATCCTATGAAGCACACCCACTCTTCAAAGGCCAAATGTAATATTACAGAGTTCCTTTCGTTCTACTGCTGTAACATTATAGCAAAAGGCAACCTGTGTGCAAAGACAAGTAATCTGCCTCACCTATAGTATGGGGATTAAACCTTTGCAATTTTCACACTCTAATAAAGAGTACCAGTAGGTAAAGAAACTTGGTATAGACAACTGATGAGACAAAAAGAAGAGAACTTAGGGCCTATTCCTTCAAGTGAACAGTGCCGAAAGGCTTACCGAGTACCCGAAGGATATTTTACACAGCTAAAGAAAGAAGTTGAGGAACGCATATTACAAGAGCCCATACCCGTCCCCGAGGTAAAGAAAGAAGTAAAGACAAGCAAACGTCTTACTATAGTGCTACGTCCTTATCTATATATGGCTGCTACCTTTGTGATTGTCATTGGTTCAATACGTATGCTCAACCTGCTACAGCACGACCTTGCTGAGACACAAACCCATGTAGACTCTATCTCTAACGTGCTGACGAATAAGGTTGAGTCCACACTTACTGAGAGCGATTTTGCCGAATATTACGCCTCCTATGTAGAGGAGCATTTGGCAGATGAAAATTGGTTAGAAACAGTTGCTTCGGAACGACAATAAGTTACAAAAAAACATGAAACACACATCCTATATTATTCTAAGTGTACTCCTATTTATAGCAGTTGGCACTCCACTGAAGGCACAGAGCTCGTCAAAACAAGAATCTGCCTGCCCCCTACATACTTCTGCCCTCATTAATGATCGCAAGGCATATATTAAGCAGCAGCTCTCCCTCACAGACGAGGAGAGTGAGGTGGTATCAGCCACACTTACCGACATAGATAAACAAAGAGCAGTTCTGTGGAAAAGAGTTCGAACACAACGGGCTGAATTAAAGAAAAAAGGTAGTGCCGTAACTCAAGAGGAAGTCCTTGCATTCTATAAACTTCAACAAAAGGTAAAAGAACAAGAAGCTGCTATTACTTATGAAAAAGAAGTAGAGCTCGCCAAAGTACTCTCTCCGGAGAAACTTCTTCGTCTGGATGAGGTATGCAAAGGCTATATGCATCACTTTATGAGCCAACAAAAAAAGAGGGGAAAACCCATACATTCCATTGGATCTTTCCACTAACCATAAGATAGGGTTGGAAAAGAACACCTTCACAAGTGCTTTTTTTCAAAGGGCCTAAACTTACAATTCCTCATTTCTTTTCTTTGATTATCTTTGTCCTGCGGTAGTGACAGCGCCTCCCGCGAGTATGCTGCATGCCCATAGAAAAATGCAAATTGAAAGAGAATAACTACATTATGCCTATTCAAAAAGACCACTACGTAGCTTGCAGCTATGATCTCTACCTTGGAGAGAAGAATGATGACAATTTGATTGAAAAAGCAACCGCAGAAGCTCCTCTTATTTATATCCAAGGGATTGGAATGATGCTTCCCCTCTTTGAAGAAAAGCTTGAAGGACTCAATGAAGGAGACAATTTTGACTTCACTCTCAAGCCTGAAGAAGCCTATGGAGAGGTGCGAGAAGACATGATACTAAAGCTCCCCAAAAGCATTTTCTCAGATGCATCCGGCAACTTCGATGCTGCCAACGTACAGCCGGGGCGCACTTTGCCCATGATGACCAGTGACGGACACCATATTCAAGGTGCCGTGGTAGAGGTTACAGAAGAGGAAGTGGAGATGGATTTCAATCATCCCTTAGCAGGCGAAACGCTCCATTTCATTGGTAGCGTAATCACTACCCGTCCCGCTACAGATGAGGATAGAGCTAGAATAGAAGCCATGAATCATTCCACTGGAGAAGGATGTGGATGCGGATGTGGCGATGACTGTGGTTGCGGTGACGAGCATGACTGCAACTGCGGGAATAGTGGCTGCTCAGGCTGTCACTAAATAGCAGAAAACCCCTTGTGAAAAGGGAAACTTTCACACATATTACTTGCCCCCTAATCATCCGTGAATACATTCGGTAATTATGTAAGGCTTACGACATTTGGCGAGTCACACGGATTAGGTATAGGTGGAGTGTTGGATGGGATCCCGTCCGGCTTAGCTATTGACCTTTCAGCATTGCAGAAGATGATGGGTCATAGACGTCCGGGGGCAAGTGACTTAACCTCTGTACGCAATGAGAGTGACGAGGTCACCTTTCTGTCCGGATTGACAGAGGAATACGTGACCACTGGTGCTCCCATTGCCTATTTCGTTGAAAATAGGGACGTAAGGAGCTCTGATTACGATGCCGTTAGAAACCTATTCAGACCGGGTCATGCTGACTATACCTATTTCGTTAAATATGGTCATTCCACAGCATCAGGTGGCGGAAGGAGTTCTGCAAGAGAAACAGTAGCACGCTGCGTAGCCGGAGCAATTGCTTTACAATGGCTGGCACAGCGAGGAATTAAGATTTATCCTTATATATGTAGTGTAGGGGAACTTTCTCTTCCGGAGTGGACTGAGATAGATCCTACACGTGCGTATGACTTTTCTTCTCGATGCCCAAATGAAGCTTTAGATAAAGAGATCATCCGACTTATATCTTCGATTCGTGCGGAAGGGGATAGTATTGGCGGTGTAGTGGCTTGTAAAGTAGAAGGCGTACCGGCTGGCTGGGGAGAACCTATTTACGACAAATTGAGTGCTCGGCTAGGCTATGCCATGCTCAGCATCAACGGAGTGAAGGGATTTGAGTTTGGAGATGGTTTTCGTACTGCTTCAATGACAGGTAGTAAAGCAAATGATGCTATGGCACTACGAAAAGACGGCTCACCCTATTTCCTTAGCAACCATGCGGGAGGAATTTTAGGGGGTATCTCTACCGGAGCACCTATATTCTTTAGAACAGCATTCAAACCAACGCCTTCCATAAGCAAACCACAACAAACCATCTCTTCTGACGGCCATGCAGCAACCATCGAGATTGCAGGGCGACACGATCCCTGTATCGCAATCCGAGCTGTAGCTGTGGTAGAAGCCATGACTGCGCTAGTACTGGCCGATTACATGGCCTTAAGTAGAGATTAACACACTAATAAAAAGGACTTGCTGCCGCCTGCTTGCGCAGATTAATCAGTGCATAGCGCATACGCCCGAGAGCTGTATTGATACTCACTCCGGTTTGTACAGCTATTTCTTTGAAACTCATATCCTCCAGATAGCGCATTTCGAGTACCTCCCTTTGGGAGTTGGGTAATTTGTCCACCCAACTGCGCACTGCCTTGTGGTTACTCTGACGGATCAATTCCTCTTCAGCATTGCGCGCTTCCGAAGGAAGTCTATTCAATATATCTTCACAGCTGCCATCTTCAGGTGCTGTCACTACGTTCTTCACTCGTACACGTCGGAAATGATCTATAATCAGATTATGTGCAATTTGCATAATCCAAGCCTTGAATTTTCCTTGTTCTGAATAGCCTCCACTACGCAAAGTCAGGATAACCTTCATGAAGGTATCCTGAAAAATATCATCTGCCAAGACGCTATCAGCTACCGTCATGCGAATATATGTATGAAGGGGAGCGTCATAACGCAATACGAGCGTATTAAAAGCCGCATTACTACCCTTTCTGTATAGTGCTACCAACTCGTTGTCGGTTAGCTTGGTCAAGTCGTCCATACTTGTTATACCAAAATAGTTACAAACAAAAAAGTAGTAGTGCTCCGATAGGCTTCTCTTCGTATTACGTTCTATTTGAATTCTGACTGCAAATTAAAAGGAAAGATCTCTAATAGCCAAATAACTTTGCTCAAAACAGACAATAAGCTTTCTGAATACACTTCACAGAGGTGTTTATACAGGTCACTTAGCTTGATGAGTAGGCTGTGTTGCACAAGAGATTTGTGCGGAGCGTCTCTTTGAAAAAGAATAACAGATGTTTTTCGCCTTGTCATTTCACGTAATAGGCAAACAGAGAGGCTTATACTTTCCATATAATAGCGTTAATACTAACCGATAAAGAATAAACATAGCCTATTCATAAGGGAACATAGCAACTTTTGTTGTACTTTTGTAGTATGTTGGCTTAGTTGGCTGAGCGGACTTAGCGAAGAGGGATAGGAGCTTTGAGAGAAATCTTTTTTAGAGTATGAGTTTTTTATTGTAATAGAAGCGATGCAATATCAAAGACTAAAGAGAACACGAAGTGTCATACTGCTTTTTCTGCTCGTTATTTCTCCGGCGATCTCGTTGGAAGCACAGCAGATGAATGCCATTTATCAAGAGTATATTCGCACCTATGCAGACGAGGCTATTCACCAAATGAAAGAGCACCACATACCTGCTTCTATCACTATGGCACAGGGGCTTCTTGAGTCCGGTGCAGGAAAAAGCACATTGGCCTCCGTACACAATAATCACTTTGGAATCAAATGCCATAAATCATGGCAGGGAGCTCGTACTTATCGATCTGACGACCGCCCCAACGAATGCTTTCGCAGCTATGATAATGCAAAGGATTCTTATCGTGACCATTCTTATTTTCTGAAGCAACCTCGCTACCAACTACTTTATGATCTAAAAAAATCGGACTATAGGGGTTGGGCTAAAGGGCTACAGCGAGCAGGCTATGCGACAGATAAAGGGTACGCTAACAAGCTTATTGCGCTTGTAGAGTTATATGAATTGTACGAATTGGATCGCGGACGCTACCCTAACTGGATGAAAGGAAGAGGTAAAGGGCAAGAGGACACAACCGAGCCTGCAACATCCCCCACCTTCAAACATAAAGGGTATATCAGTTACGGCTTACTATACGTGATAGCTCAGCAAGGGGATACTTACACCAGCATAGCGCAAGAAATGGAGCTTAGTCCCCAGAAAGTAGCTAAATGGAATGATGCGCCTATAGACTTTCCACTACAAAAAGGAGATATTGTATATCTACAAAAGAAGAATGACCGAGCCTCCGAGCAATACACCACACACACAGTAGTCGTGGGAGAATCCATGCACAGCATATCGCAAACATATGGTATACGCGTGGAGAAACTTTACAAAATAAATGGATTGGACATGGACGAATACGTACCCGAAGAGGGGGATGTGCTTCGTCTCAGATAAAAGACAATGACAGATAATAGATATATGGCTCGCGGTGTATCTGCCGCAAAAGAAGATGTGCATAACGCCATCGCAGGGCAAGATAAAGGATTGTATCCTAACGCATTTTGCAAGATACTCCCCGACATACTAGGCGGAGACACGGATTACTGCAATATAATGCATGCCGATGGGGCAGGAACAAAAAGCTCTCTTGCGTATGTGTATTGGAAAGAGACCGGAGATCTAAGCGTATGGAAGGGAATTGCCCAAGACGCTGTAGTAATGAATACAGACGACCTCTGTGCTGTCGGTGCTGTGGATGGTATGCTTCTTTCCTCTACGATAGGTAGAAATAAGCAGCTAATTCCCGGTGAGGTGATCAAAGCGTTGATTGAAGGCACAGAGGAATTTCTCGAAAAAATGCGTTCTCTCGGTGTCGGAATTACACTAACAGGTGGAGAGACCGCAGATGTGGGGGATCTTGTACGCACTGTCATTGTAGATAGTAGTGTTACATGCAGACTACATCGCAATGAGGTAATCGATAATGTTAGAATCTCTTCCGGAGATGTTATAGTCGGACTTGCCTCTTACGGACAAGCTTCTTACGAGAAGTGCTATAACGGTGGTATGGGCAGCAATGGACTCACTTCAGCTCGCCACGATATACTCAATAAAACCATTGCATCAAAGTACCCCGAGAGCTATGACAAATCTATCGCTGAAGACTTGGTATACAGTGGCACAAAAAATTTATTAGATCCGGTAGAGGGAACTCCTCTTAATGTAGGTCAACTCATATTATCCCCCACTCGCACCTATACTCCTATTGTAGCTCAAGTACTGAAAGTAATGCGCAGTCAGATACATGGGATGATACATTGCACAGGGGGAGCGCAAACTAAGGTAATGAACTTTATAAATGGGTTACATGTTATCAAAGACAACATGCTCCCGATACCTCCGCTCTTTAAGTTAATAGCAGAGGAAAGTGCTGCAGACGCAAAAGAGCTTTATAGGGTGTTTAATATGGGACATCGATTTGAGTTTTACGTTCCGAGTGAAGCGGCTAATGATATTATTTCTATTGCACAAAGCTTCCAAGTAGACGCACAAATAATTGGACGAGTGGAAGCTGCCCCACGTAATCGCTTGACCATAAAAAGCCCCTACGGAACCATTGAGTACGTATGAACGAAGAGAGAATAATTAGCTATGCTTCTTCCTTAAAAGGTCGATATGAGGAATTAGGTGTACTCATCACAGATCCCAATGTAATCTGTGATGCAGAGCGCTATACTCGCCTATCAAAGGAATACAAGCGCTTAGAAAACTTATTCCACGAACTTAGTGAATACGAACAATGTAAGGCTCTGATTGAAGAGGCTCGCCATACGCTTGACTCCTCAAATGACGAAGAGCTCAAAGCACTTGCAAAAGATCAATTGGAGGAGAGTGAGGCGAATCTTCCCCTTACAATTCAACAGATAGCGTTAATGCTTGTACCGGAGGATCCGGAAGATGCAAAGAATGTGATCGTAGAAATTCGTGCCGGGACCGGTGGAGATGAGGCTGCACTATTTGCGCGCGACTTATTTAAAATGTATAGTCGCTTTGCGGAGCAACAGCGGTGGCAGATCTCTGTGACACATGTAACGGAAGGCGCTTTAGGTGGATATAAAGAGATCATCTTTAACTTATCCGGCACAGCGGTATATGGGACTATGAAATACGAATCCGGTGTGCATCGAGTACAGCGTGTGCCGGAGACAGAGACCCAAGGAAGAGTACACACTTCTGCTGCCTCAGTTGTCGTGCTACCAGAGGCAGATGAGGTGGATGTAGACATAAAAGAGAGTGATCTGCGTATTGATACATTCTGTTCTAGTGGAGCAGGTGGACAAAGTGTCAATACGACTTACTCAGCAGTTCGCATCGTTCATATACCGACAGGTGTAGTGGTGCAGTGCCAGGATGAACGCTCTCAACTAAAAAACAAAGCAAAAGCATTGGCTGAACTTCGAAGTCGTATCTACGACATAGAGCGAAGCAAGCAACTGGAAAGTGTAGCCTCACAAAGGAAATCCATGGTTTCTACGGGAGACCGATCAGCCAAGATTCGCACGTACAATTATCCGCAAGGACGTGTTACCGACCACAGAATCGGATTGACGATACATGATTTGGATGGAGTAATGAATGGTAACTTATCTACCATTATTGATGCTCTTTCGGTAGCAGATAATACAAACAAGATGAGCGAAGCAATGCTCGCTTAATACACAACAGATAGGACACTTCATTTATAGTATGACACGAGAAGAATTAATAGCTCAGATAGTGGCAAAACGCTCTTTCCTTTGCGTGGGATTGGACACAGATGTACGAAAGTTGCCACCCCACATTATGGATGAAGAGAATCCAATGCTTTCATTCAATAGGGCAATTATTGATGCCACAGAACCATCAGCGGTAGCTTTCAAACCAAATGTAGCTTTCTACGAATCGATGGGCTCCTACGGAATGAAGGTATTGGAGGAAACTATCGACTATATAAAGGACAAATACCCTCATATGCTGGTAATAGCAGATGGCAAACGGGGCGATATAGGCAATACAGGGGCATTGTATGCGCGTGCTTACTTTGAGCACTTTCATGCAGACGGCATTACAGTAGCCCCATATATGGGCGAAGATAGTGTAAAGCCCTTCTTAGCCTACTCAGACAAATGGGTCGTGCTCCTCGCGCTTACCTCCAACGATGGCTCAAAAGACTTTCAAATGCAAAAGAATGACCATGGAGAGTATCTTTTCGAAAGCGTAATTCGCACTTCCCAAGAGTGGGGAGACAAGGAGCATTTGATGTATGTAGTAGGCGCTACACATCCTGAATGGGTGGAGCGTATTCGTGCTATTGCGCCTGATCACTTTCTACTAGTCCCAGGTATTGGAGCACAAGGAGGTGACTTTGATGCAATTGTTAGTGCCGGTATGACAACGGAGTGTGGACTCCTTGTTAATGCATCTCGAAGTATTATCTATGCTAGCAATGGGGAGCGTTTTGCAGAAGCAGCTCATAACGAAGCGGAAGCTGTACGACTCAAGATGGAACGTGCTTTAATTAGCAAAGGTATAATCTAAATGAAGATAATTATTAGAGATATAGCAACTCTCCTCGGAGCTTCCGTAATAGGAGACGAGCTGCGAGAAATTACCTCCTTTGCAGGAATTGAAGAGGCTACTGAAGGGTGCATTTCCTTTCTCTCGAATGGGAAATATAAGTCATGCTTAGACACAACGCAAGCTTCTGCAGTACTCATCAGTAAGGAACTTCTCCCCGACCATCCTATTCAGAGTACTCTCATTGTAGTAGACGATGCCTATGCAGCTCTATCCATGCTTATGCAATACGTGTCACGGGCTACAGAAAGACACCCACAAGGCGTTTCTGACAAGGCGGTGATAGATCCTTCAGTGAAAATACCGGATCAATGCTATATTGGTGCCTATGCAGTCATTGAAAAGGGCGTTCAACTGGGAGAGGGATGTGCTATTTATCCACTTTGTTACATAGGAGAAAACTGCTCTGTAGGAAAAGGGACCACGCTCTATCCACGTGTTACGCTTTATCATGGTACCATTGTAGGAGAGAATGCCACCATACATTCTGGAGCTGTACTGGGAGCAGATGGCTTTGGCTTTGCGCCTGTTGGAGATCATTATGAAAAGATTCCTCAGCTAGGTCATGTGGTAATTGGCAACGATGTAGAGATAGGTGCCAATAGCTGCATTGATCGCGCTACTATGGGAGAGACCTCTATTGGACGAGGAACTAAGATTGATAACCTTATTCAAGTTGGACACAACTGCCAGATCGGAAACAACACCGTAATGGCAGCTCAAACCGGATTGGCCGGCTCTACTAAGTTAGGCAATCATTGTCGTATTGGAGGACAATGTGGCTTCGCCGGACATATCAGTATTGGAGACAATGTAGAAATAGGAGCACAAAGTGGAATACTTAAGAATACAGAAACAGGAAGTCGCCTCTTAGGTTCTCCTGCCGTAAATGCAAGCGAAGCACTCCGCACCTATGTTCTTATGAATAAGCTACCTGAGCTTTACCACCGTATCAATGAATTAGAGAAAGAAATTAAAGAACTGAAAAAATAATGGAACTGCAACATACTCTGTGTAACGAAATTACATTTAATGGAGTTGGACTACACACTGGGAAAGAAGTTACCCTTACCATGCGCCCTGCACCGGCAGATAGCGGATACATGATATGTCGTACAGACCTTGCGGAACCTGCTACGATTAATGCTGTAGCTGAGCTAGTCGCCTCTACAGAAAGATCTACTCTACTGAAAAGTCGCACTATGAGTGTAGGCACTGTGGAACATGCCTTGGCTGCTCTCTACGCATTAGGTGTGGATAACTGTCTCATGGAGGTCAATGGAGAAGAATTTCCCATTTTAGACGGAAGTGCAGCTCCTTATGTAGAAGCCATCAAAAGAGTTGGCCTCCAAGAGCAAAAGGCAGAGAGAGAGTATTTTGTCGTAAAACGTCCATTCGAAGTAAAAGACGATGAATCTGGGGCTCGTATTTTAGTGCTCCCTGACGACACATTTGCCATTGAAGCACACCTCTCCTACAACAGTCCGCTATTGGATCACCAGTTTGCCTCCTGGTCACTACAAGATTCCTTTGAGACAGAAATAGCAAAAGCTCGCTCCTTTGTATTTGTTCGTGATATTATGAAGCTTCATAAGATGGGACTTATACAGGGTGGAGATATATCCAATGCTCTAATTATAGCCGACACTCCCCTCTCGGACGAGGAACGCTCATTCTTCTCAGAACACTATCCTCAGTTCTCTCTACCGGAAAAGATCGGAGCACTCAATCCTAATGAGGCTTTCAGTAATGAGCCGGCCCGCCATAAAATATTAGATATTATAGGCGATTTTGCCCTTTGTGGACGCTTCATCAAAGGACATGTAATTGCATTCCGTCCGGGGCATGGCATCAATAATAAGATGGCACGCCTTCTTCGCAAGGATATCAAGATGTACGAAAGTCTGGCTCCGGAGTATGATCCCGATGCAACCCCACTAATGGACATTAATCGCATCAAGCAACTTCTTCCACACCGCTTTCCCTTCCTCATGGTAGATAAGATTGTCTCCATGGGGTACAGAAGCATTGTAGGGGTAAAGAACGTATCCGGTAATGAGCCATTCTTCCAAGGACATTTTCCCAACGAACCGGTAATGCCGGGCGTACTCATAGTTGAAGCCATGGCACAGACAGGCGGACTCTTAGTTCTCAACTCTATGGGGGATAATTGCTCCACCTACTTCTTAACTATTAACAATGTCAAGTTTAGACAAAAAGTAGTGCCCGGAGATACCTTAATTTTCAAATTAAAAATGACTAGTGAGTTACGTCGCGGAATAGCCAATATGCGTGGCCTTGCTTTTGTGGGTAGTAAGTTAGTTTGCGAGGCTGAATTTATGGCTCAAATAATAAATAACAACAAAAACGAATAAGTGTATTAATACCACCAACTATATAGCAAACACAAATCGACACTATGATAAATTCTATTTCTTCATCTATTCATCCTTGCGCAATTATCAGTCCTGATGCCCAAATAGCGCCTAATGTTAGGATAGACCCTTATGCGGTCATTGAGGATGGAGTTTCTATCGACGAAGGAACACACGTCATGTCTCATGCAACCATATGCCATGGTAGTCGTATCGGCAAAGATTGCAAGATTCACCAATTTGCGGTTGTGGGGGGGATACCACAAGATCTTAAGTTCAAAGGAGAGGAAACAGAGCTCATCATCGGAGACAGAACCACCATCCGCGAGTATGTTACCTTAAGCCGAGGTACCGCCTCACGGGGGTATACTAAAATTGGGAATGACTGCCTCATCATGGCCTATAGTCATATAGCGCACGACTGTGTCATTGGGAATCGGGTCATTGTAGGGAATGCAACACAAGTTGCCGGTGAAGTAATCATAGATGATTTTGCCACAATAAGCGCAGCTATATTAATTCACCAGTTTGTCCGGGTCGGTGCATATTCTATGATGCAGGGAGGAGCAAAGACCTCCAAGGACATTCCACCATACTCTTTAGTAGGTCGCGATCCAATCTGTTTTTGCGGGATCAACTCTGTAGGCTTGGAGAGAAACCACTTTTCCCCTGATGCTATACATTTAATTGACGATATTTATCGAACAATCTACTATAGCGGTCTCAATACAAGTAATGCAATTGCCGAAATTAAAGAGAAATTTCCCACTTGTACAGAGCGCGACACTATCATAAATTTTGTAGAATCATCCGAGAGGGGTATTCTTCGGAAGATTTAACTACAATTGTCTTTATGATTAAAGTCTTCACTTCCGACAAAATAAAAGCTCTGGATCAATACACAATGGAGCACGATGGAGTCTCTTCCATCGAATTAATCAATCGAGTTGCACAACAATTCGCACAGCACTTTAGTCGCCTGTATAAGCCACAGGCCAATCCTGTAGTCATATTAGCAGGGCCGGGCAATAATGGTGCAGATGCTTTAACCATTGCTGTGGAGCTGGCAAGAATGATGTACACAACGGAAGTGTACTTGTTCAATGTCAAAGATAACCTCTCTGTCGAATGCAGTGAAAAGCGTGCCGTAGCATGTAACGAGGGGAATCTGATCTTTAACGAGGTGAAGACCTCTTTTACAATGCCTCAGCTTACACAACGGCACGTAATCATTGACGGGCTTTTTGGAGTAGGACTTAATCGACCTTTGGAGAGCGGGTTTGCCCAATTGGTAGATCAAATAAATCAAAGTGGTTGCCAAGTTGTGTCAATTGATATTCCGAGCGGACTTTTTGCAGATAGCAATCGCAATCGTTCGGGTGATAGTATTATACACGCTACGCACACTTTTACCGTTGAAACCCCAAAACTTAGTTTCTTCTTTGCAGAAAACAGCTCCTTTGTAGGAAATATAGTGACCCTTCCGATCAATCTGAGTCGAGAGGGCAAAGAGGAACTTTCTGCAAAGTACCACCTGATTACGGACCACGATGTAAGTGAAGCTATAGTGCCATTAGATCGTTTTGCTCATAAGGGTACATTGGGTCATTTACTTTTAGTCGCCGGTTCGCGGGGGAAAACAGGAGCAGCCATCATGGCAGCAAAAGCTGCACTACGCAGTGGCGTCGGGAAACTTACAGCTCACCTACCCGGTTGTTGCGAAACAGCTATGCAGAGTGCTTTGCCGGAAGCTATGATTAGCTTGGATAAGCATAATGAGGTTGACACCCGTATTGCCTCGTTAGAGCCTTACTCTTCTATTGCGATAGGACCCGGCATAGGTCAAGCAGACCTTACAGAAGCCATGTTGGACGACCTATTGCTCCGAGCACGTACTCCCGTAGTACTTGATGCTGATGCGTTGAATATACTCGGAGAGCGGAGAGATCTATTCACTAGAATTCCGGAATACTCTATTTTGACTCCACATGTCAAAGAGTTAGAACGCATGGTTGGATACTGTACTTCAAGTGAACAGCGTTTGGATGAGGCTCTCTTCTTGGCCCAGCAATACAATATTTATGTGGTACTCAAAGGCCATTATTCAGCGATTTGTACTCCCGGAGGAAAGGTTTATTTTAATCCTACAGGAAACTCCGGAATGGCTACAGCAGGCAGCGGAGATGTATTGACCGGCATGATAGGCGCATTCTTAGCTCAAGGGTACAGACCACTTGTAGCTACTATGATTGCTACCTACTTACATGGGTTGGCGGGTGACTACTACGCAGCTCGCTTCTCCCCACGCTCACTCATTGCGTCCGATATCATTGATATGCTTCCGGAAGCATTCAAAGCATTTCAAGCTTAATAAAATTCCTAACAAAAGCAATAGTGTCCTAAACGTTTTTGGCGGAGGATGGGTGTGAGATAGCTGTCAAGCGGGTCAATCGCCCCTTGACATTTGCGGTAAAAACGGGGGTATCCCCCCTATGCCCTCTGAGATTTGACGTAGCGACACGCTACCCGAAAATTGGCTGAAGATCATAGTCACCAAATCACTCCACGAGTTAAAGCCCTTTGCATGCTTGTCTGTGTCATGCTTCTTGACTAATCGTTGGATGATTTCTCGAGGTATGAGTCGGATTACTTGTGCGAATAGTGTTATATTTGCCATTGAAAAGGGTGGTTTGTGACAGCTTTCACTAGCTGTGCTTTGTTTCAATTACAAACCTACCCTTTTCTCTTTACCCTGCAAAACGTTTAGGACACTATTGCCCGAAAGGGTAATTCTGACGTGGCTCCACAGTTCTAATCCATTCTAAAGTATTAGATACTCTAAGAAAGTGGTAGACTCTTTCGTAGTAGCTTTGATCACTCACTCTTGTAATATGACAAGTCCCTTTTAGGTGATTGCGTCTTGGCTTTTTTAGATAGGAAAGAAGTATTTTTGCAAGGTAGGAGTAGTGGAATACTAGAAGACATGTTTTATATGGTATAGATTATGAAGACTATATGGGCGGAAAAGGCTATGAAGTTATTAGAACATGCACGTGAACATATGCTCTATCAAACATCATTTGACAAGAGCACTGCTTTTATCAGCATCGACAATGCCGTTGAGGTTATGTTCAAGACTTATCTTTCTTTACCTGACGTCGTTATGGGTATGAAAAAACCTGCTCATAGCGAATTGAAAAGGTGTGGCAGTAATTTTAATAGTCTTGTTAAGCTAATGGTGATACATTATTCTGATAGATTTGTTGGTATAGACCCTGCTCAGATTATACATTATCATAAGATTAGAAATGGGCTGTATCATGAACCGGGAAAATCTTCAGTGTGTAATGAGGAACTGACTGATTACTATGAGCTTGCCAAATTGCTCTTAGAGTATTTGTTTGGTGTTTGTCTGGATCATGACGAAGAGAACTTATTCTTACTGTATAGCAAACTAGAGGAGAATGTTGTGCAGATTTTTGGCAAGAGGTTAGCTCAAGTAACTGATGAGAGTTGGAAAAGGAAGATTGAAGAAAAAGTTATCACGGAGAGCTTGTACGAATCAATGAAAAACATTTTATCAGCGTGGTATGCCCTTGAAACTGCGAATAAGAAATTAGAAACAGACTCTTTACGGGCAGGATTAAAGAGTGAAATTAGATCAGCGAATAAAGTTCTTGATAAGATTATAGCAACTAACAAGATAGATGTTCTTAACCAGACAAACTTTTTCTACTATCCAAGTATATCTGAACTAACAGGGGTTGTTGAGATTAAAGAGTATTCACAATCTACACTCATTGGGGACAGTTTCAGCGAAGATGAGCTGAGTGTCAAAGTTCCCGTAATTGCACTTGAAAAACCAATAAACGTTTATCAAGACAGAGAATTCTTAGAGGAAGGTGACTGTGATCATACAATGTATGGAATAGACTTAGTTCAATTTTACTTTACAAGGAATGCTGGTTTTAGCCCGAAGTCATATATAGGTCATAGGGTATGCTTGAGAGGAACATTGTTTGCTTGGCATACAGCGCATCACTATACTCCTATTTTGTTGGAGGCTAATAGCTATACGCTGCTCAATAAAGATGGACACTAATTCAACAGAACCTTCGTGTTCATTGGAGGGGTTACGGGGGAGTGAGGGCGTGTGTCACTTCTTTGCTCCTATAAGTTTTAGTAGTAACTTTGCTTACAATCAAGAACGAAGAGTTATGGGAAAGTGCAAATATTGTGGCAAAAAGGCTGGCTTTCTATCGTCTATTCATAAGGAATGCGAGGAGCTACACAAGCAGGGGCTGAGCGAGTGCAAAGAGTTTGTTGAGACGACTTTGTTTAATCCCGCTGAAACCTCAACCAAACTTACAGATACCCTTGATGTCTTCAGACAGAAGAACTTTCTAAGTGAAGACGAAGTTAGGCAAATCATACAGAAAGAGGCGAAATGCCATCGAGTCAACTCAACCATTGAGCTTAATAGGCTAAGAGAACTATCGGCTGCAAACTACTTGCCTCAGAGCATTTTGAATGAAAACCTTGATTCCTATTCAACAGGTATCATCAAGGAAGTATGTAAGCAGTATTTTGATAAGAAAATAGGATTGGAGGCAGTTGCTGATAGTCTTGCTACTTATCGCTATCGCAATAAAGACTTCAGCGACACCCTGCTTGACAGCTTGAATACAGCGTCTAGTAGATTTCTCGAAGATGGAGTCATTTCAGATGAGGAGCGTAGTCTATTTAACAACTTCGTTGGAGAGTTTGGAATCAATATTGGAGGCCTCCCTTCCAAATATGCCGACTCCAACATTATAAAAGTCAAGCAGCTGACCTTTCTTAAGGACTTGCAAAAAGGAGAAAGACCTAACTTTATTGTTGATGCGCCAGTTATCTTGACAAAGGGCGAGTTCTTTGTTTGGGTATACAAAGGTGTAACTGCGTATGAGGAAAGAACAAAAAGTGAATGGGTCGGTCGCAGTGGAGGAGCTAGTATAAGAATTTGCAAAGGTGTATACTACCATGTGGGGCAGTCAAAAGGGCACAAAGTTAGTACGCAATACATGGCTGCGGTAGGGACAGGCTTTTTGATGCTCACGAACAAAAACATAATCTTCTACTCTCGCACCAAGAGCATAAAAGTCGCGTATAAAAAGATAATTGCACTGCAACCCTATAGCGATGGAATAGAAATCCAAAGAGAAACGAACCAAAAACGGCTTGTCTTCTCAGGCTTTGATTCTTGGTTTATTATGAACTTGCTGTCAACACTAGATTTCTAGGTCAAGCCTTATTTGGGGAAAGACCTTCTTGGCTCTAGATTCTGCAAATCTTACGAGTAATAACTTGTAGGGACGCACGATCGGTGCGTCCGTTCCCGTTATAGGTTGCAGGGGCAAGGTCGTTCAACAATGAACGCCCTCCCAGCCATCGTGCGCATCAATGGTATTGAAAAATATGTTTGCCGAGCGGATCCTGTCGGATTATCTGGACTGCTGGCTGGATGTGCGCGTAAAGTTGTGGTAATCTGCGGATAATGCTTAATGGTGGCTGAGGTGTGTGGCATATCTAGCGAGGAATATCCAAATAGCTCGGTAGAAAATGAATTTTCTCCACGGAGTGGCGAAATAAAAGTTCGGAAGAATGAAATCACAAGTCCGAAGAATTTTTTCGTTTCTCAGTGATGAATGGGAAATAGCCCCGTGGGGATTTTGCAATTCCTCGGATGAGCCTAAATATGCCTGCTTAACGTATCATATTTAGCCCTAAGAAATCTCGGATAGTTCCAATAGTGTCCTAAACGTTTTTGGCGGAGGATGGGTGTGAGATAGCTGTCAAGCGGGTCAATCGCCCCTTGACATTTGCGGTAAACGGGGGTATCCCCCCTATGCTTTTCGGGCTCGTCTGAAGGCGGTGAAAACGGCTCATTTATCCACTGAAAGAGGTCGATTTTGGTGAAAGTGTTGAGTCTCAATGATGCTGTTAAATTGGAGAGACACCAGGGGTGTTTTGCTATTCGCTTGAGATATTGAA
>ERZ1673752.1342-NODE-1342-length-34858-cov-4.426256_pt1 | contig 34858 bp, 33 predicted proteins | sample MGYA00580195_ERZ1673752 | MGnify/ENA primary metagenome ERZ1673752 (study PRJEB41218, sample SAMN15661744) | gut metagenome | host: Homo sapiens | place: Canada: London | collected 2015-08-20/2019-03-30 | study: EMG produced TPA metagenomics assembly of...
TCAACTCTTTTCTCCACTAAAAAAGCGCCAATGATTTCTCATTGACACCTTTGTCTGCACTCTGAAGCCAACTAAACTTAGTTGGCTTTTAACTTTTTGTTTTTTCTATTATTTTTTTTGTTGTGTTTATTAATTCATCTTTATTTGAGTCTAAAACATAATACACTTTGTCGTTATATATCCAATAGGCTTCATACCTGTTTTCACTTGGAATTATATTAATATTTGTATCATCAATTTTTGTACTATATGTTTTATAATTAATTTTCGGAATTATTTTTCCTACTTTTTTTATATCTTTTGTGTAAAAAGTTTTATTTTTGTATTTGGAAATTTCTACATTATTTGCTATTAAATTTTCTTCGAAAATTTCATTTTTATTTTTTGATATTATGGAAGTTGATATAAAAAATATTGCTAAAAGTAGGAAAGTGAACGATGCTGAATATTTTACTATTTTTTTATATCTATTTAGTTTTATTTTTTTTATTATATATTTTTTATTATCATAGAATTTTTCTGAAAAATTGTGTTCTAATTCTTTATTATCAGGAGTGCTTTCTAAGATATTATTTTCTATTTTTTCCATATTATCATATAAATATTTATCAAATCTTTTATTCATCATCTTCACCTTCTTTCTCTAAAATATTTTTTAATTTCTTTTTAGCTCTTGAGATTCTTTGTCTTACATTGTTCTTTGAAATATTTAAAATTTTAGAAATTTCTTTATCATCAAACCCATAATGATATTTTAAAATTAAAATATTTGAATAATCAAAAGATAATTTATTCATAGCATTTTTAAATTCGTCAATTTCTTCAAAGTTTTCTACAACTGAATATGTAGTTAAATTATGGTCTATATTATCGATAGGAATAGTATTTGTTTTTGATTTTCTTCTATACATATCTATCGCTACACTTTTTACAATTAACATTAAAAATGCCTTAGTTTTTTTAGAATTGTCTTTATCAATTTTATTTAAATGGTGTATTACTTTTAAAAATGCATCAGAAACGGCATCTTCAGCATCTGCCGGATTTTTTAAAATCTTTAAAGCAATATAATACATAATTTGTTTATATTCTTCATATAAATATTCAAGTAAATCTTCATTTTTTGAAGAAAATATATTTTTTAATATCAAAATATACCACCTCCTATAAAAAACTTTACTTCTTATCTACATTATATCATAAATAAAGAATTAAAAAAATATTTTTTATGTGTAACAAAAGTATCATTCAATTCGTTTATATTATTGAAAGAGAAAATATTTACAGGAGGTATGTTATGAAAAAGTTTAGATTTAGAAAATTGTTAGTTATATTTGGAATTTTACTTTTAACTGCTTGTACATCAATGAGCAAGGAAGTGAAGGAACTAGATGGAAAAATATTTAATGGATTTAAAGGAGGACAAATTTTAGTTCTTGAACAAAAAGAGGGATTTTCTAAAAAAGCTAAATTACTTTTTAGTGGGGCAGGAGTAATTAATCCAAATACAAATCCTGAAGATATAAAAGAAGAAGCATATAAAAAGTCATTGCCTCAAGAATTTAATAATCCTAAAATTATTGAAAAAGATGGTAAGAAGTATTTGACTGCTGATAATTTTCCATATAAATTAGTAATTAAGGATAAAAAGACAATAGTTGATGAAGAAGATAAGAATGAATTTATTTATGTAAATTTATATGCTCCGGTAGAAGATAAAAAATAAATTTAATTTTTGAAAAGGAAAAGCTCATCGTTTTGATGAGCTCAGAGTGCAGAAGAAGGTGTCAATGAGAAATCATTGGTGCTTTTTTAGTGGAGAAAAGATTTGAAAGGTAGTATAATAATATAAAAGGAGATGTTGAAAATGCTACATAAGAATGATGAAAATAGAGTAAATCAAGTGCAAATGAGAAAGGGAAAGCAAAAATGCAAATAAAAGCTCTCCTAACTTTTGCGTGTCTAAATATGAAAAAATTAGCAAATATGATGAGTAAATTAGGTAGAAAGAGACCTAATTTTTTAAATTTCAGAGAAATTTATATAAAATTTAAGATTTTAATAAATTCTCAGATAATTTTTAACTAGAAACAAAAATACATAAAAAAGCACAGACAAAACTAATGCTTTGTCGTGCTCTTAGGTGATACGTTTGTATCACCCTTTTGGTTATAAATTATTTTTTCTTTGCTTGGTTTGCAACTGAATTTATTTTTGCATTTATTGCATCTTGATTTCCTAAGTAATATTTATTTGTAACTTTGAAATTGCCATCAAATTCATAAACTAAAGGAACGCCTGTTGGAATATTTACAGAAATTATTTCTTCATCTGTTAGGTTGTCTAAATATTTAACTAATGCTCTTAATGAGTTTCCATGAGCAGTGATTAAAACTCTTTTTCCGTCTAACATATCTTTTTTAATAACTTCATTGAAATAAGGAATAACTCTTTCGATAGTATTTTTTAAACTTTCATTATAAGGTAATTCGCTCTTTTCAACATTTCTATAAGCCTCTTGGTTATGAGGACATCTTTTGTCATTTTCTTCAAGTGCTGGCGGTGGTACGTCAAAAGACCTTCTCCAAAGTTTTACTTGTTCTTCTCCGTATTTTTCAGCAGTTTCTGCTTTATTTAATCCTTGCAAAGCACCATAATGTCTTTCGTTTAATTTCCAAGTTTTGATAACTGGTAACCATTGTCTATCCATTCTTTCTAAGACGATATTTAAAGTATTTATAGCTCTTTTTAGGTATGAACAGTAGCATACATCAAAGTCAAATTCGTTGTCTTTTAATGCAAATCCGGCCTCGTTTGCCTCGATAACGCCTTTGTCTGAAAGACCTACATCAGTCCAACCTGTGAATAAATTTAATTTATTCCATTCGCTTTCTCCATGTCTTATTAAAACTAATTTCATTTTAAAAACTCCTTTAATTTTTCTTACATTAATTATATTACAAATATTTAAACTTTACAAGATAAAACTTGTAAAATCATTAATTTGATTAAAATAGTTAAATTGTGATATAATCTTAATTGATAATTATTTTTGGAGGATTTATGTTAAAAAAATATTCATATAAAATTAGGGCTATGCCATATTTGATATGGACGGTTCTTTTTACGGCGATACCTTTGTTTTTTATCATTTATTATTCTTTTAAGGTTAAGGATAAAAATTTTGTTTTCACTTTGGATAATTACAAAAAATTTTTTACACCGACTTATGTAAAAATTATTTTTGTTTCTTTAAAATTATCTTTGATTTCAACTTTTTTATGTTTTCTTTTTGGATTTCCAGCAGGACTTTTCCTTAGTAGAATAGAGGGAGAAAAGCGAAGAAATATTTTTGTATTATTTTTTATTATGCCTTTGTGGACTAATTTTTTGCTTAGAACATACTCTTGGATGAGTATTTTTAGAGAACAGGGGATAATAAATCAAATGCTTATAAATATTGGTATTATTAGTCAACCGATAAAGTTTTTAAACAATAATTTTGCGATTATTATAGGAATGATTTATAATTTTTTACCTTTTATGGTACTTCCAATCTATACTGCACTTATTAATATTGATAAGGAATATATCGAATGTGCAAAAGATTTAGGGGCGAGAGGTAAAGATTTGTTTTTTAGAATTCTTTTGCCACTTAGCTTTAAGGGAGTAATTTCAGGTTGCATTATGGTCTTTATGCCTTCAGTTACGACTTTTATAATTTCCGACTTGCTTGGTGGTAGTCAAAATATGCTTGTTGGAAATTTAATTCAAAGGGAATTTTTACAAGCGAGAAATTGGGAAACGGGCTCAAGCATTTCTATAATTATGATTTGTATAATTTTTGCAAGTCTTTTTATTTTCAAAAAACTTGTAAAACAATCAGAAAATGAAATTTCAGAAGGGTTTAGGATATGGTAAAAAAAGCGTTAGAAAAAATTTATCTCTATTTTTGTTATTTATTTTTATATATGCCAATAATATTTATGATGATTTTTTCTTTTAATGAATCAAGATATAACAAGTCTTTTACTGGCTTTAGTTTGAAATGGTATGCAGAGCTTTTTAAAGATGAATCCATTATGAAAGTTTTTTACCAAACTCTTATCATAACTGGAATTGCAACGATTTTTGCGCTTTTAATAGGAACTCTTGGTGCTTGGTCGATTTACAAGGTAGTTAGTTCGAAACTTAGAAGTTTTTTTACAAATGTAAGCTATATACCACTTATATTGCCGGATATTGTAATTGCCATTGGAATGATAATTTTGTATGTATTTTTTAATTTTGATTTTGGATATATCACAATAATTTTATCACATATAATCTTTAATGTTCCTTTTGTGGTTTTTGCTATTTTGCCTAAACTTTTGACCTTTGATAAAAGACTATATGATGCAGGTATGGACTTAGGGGCAAGACCTTTTCAAGTGTTTAGAAGAGTTGTTTTGCCACAATTAGTTCCGAATTTAATCGCAAGTGCATTGATTTGCATAACTTTATCTTTAGACGATTTTACGGTTAGTTACTTTACTTCAGGAAATGGAGTAATGACGCTTTCCGTTAAAATTTATTCAATGACAAAAAGGGGAATAAGTCCAAAAATAAATGCATTGTCAACTTTATTGTTTGCAAGTATAATTTTAATTTCAACAATAACATATATATTTAAAAATAAAGGAGTAAAAAATGAAAATATTTAAAAAATTATTAGCATTACTATTAGTTTCATCAACAGCAATGACTTTTGCAGGTTGTGGAAAAACTGAGAAAAAAGAAGAAAAGAAAGGCAAAAAAGTAGAACAAAGTTCTGAAAAGAAAGTTTTAAATGTAACAAATACCGACCTTTTCATTGAGCCTGAAACAATTAAGGAATTTGAAAAAGAATATAATTGTAAAGTAAATTACACATTCTTTGAAGAAAACGAAGAATATTACACAAAATTAAAATCAGGTGCTGAAAAGTATGACGTAATTGTAGCAAGTGATTATATGGTTGACACTATGATTAAAGAGGGAATGTTGGAAAAACTTGATAAGAATAAAATTCCAAATATGGAGAAAGTTAAACCGGAATATAGAAAATTAGTTTTTGACCCTACTTTTGAATATTCAGTTCCTTATACAATCGGAAATATCGGAATTGCTTATGATAAATCAAAGCAAGAAAAAGTTGAAAGCTGGGCTGACCTTTGGAGTGAAAAAAATAAAGGCGAAGTTGTAATGCTAGACGGAAGTAGATTTACAATGGCAATCGCTATGATTAAAGAAGGTATTGACCCTAACTCAACAAAAAAAGAAGATATTTTAAAAGCAAGAGATTCTTTAATAGCTCAAAAGAAAATCATAAAAAGCTATGTAGGAGATGACCAAGCAAAAGATAACCTAATTTCAGGAGAATCAAAACTTACTTGTATTTGGGGTGGAGAAGCATTACTTGCAAAAGATGAAAATAAAAATGTAGAATTTGTATTTCCAAAGGAAGGAGCAATTTTCATCTTTGATAACTGGGTAATGCCTAAAGTTTCAGAAAATAAAGAACTTGCTCAAAAGTTCATCGACTTTATGTCAAGACCTGAAATCTCTGCAAGAAATTGTAATGTTGTAAAATACGGCTCACCAATCGAGGGTGCAAGAGAGCTTATGAAAGACGAATTAAAAAATAGTGATATAGTATTCCCTGCAAAAGAAGTATTTGAAAAAGGCTTTATCTTAAAAGATTTAGGAGAATCAAACGAAATATTACAAAATGCGTGGACAGAAATGAAAGCGAAGTAAAGCAAAGAAAAAACGAAAAGGCATCGAAAGATGCCTTTTAAATTGAATTAAAATAAGTGATAAATATTTGATTTAGCATATTTTAATTTAAATGAACAATTTATTAAAGTAATAAAAATATTATAACAAAAATAAAACGTTATCCTATTTCAAACACCTTTGACAAGAGACTTTAATTTTGGTATACTAAAGACAGCTAAAATTTTAGCACAAAATTTATATTTTAGGAGGACAAAATGGAAAGTTCCGAAAAGAAAATCAAATGGCAGGCCCTTGTATTTATGTGTTTCTCAACACTTTGGGGTTTTGGAAATGTTTTAAACGGATATATTTACTTTCATGGTACTCAAGTAATCTTTTCTTGGTTACTAATGTTTGCATTGTATTTTATTCCGTATGCACTTATGGTTGGTGAACTTGGTTCAGTATTTAAAGATTTAGGTGGTGGGGTAACTTCTTGGATTCAAGAAACTACTAACTCTAAATTAGCTTATTATGCAGGTTGGACTTATTGGGCAGTACATATTACTTATATTGCTGGTAAAGGTTCAGGTGGTCTTAAAGCTTTAAGCTTTATGATTTTTAGAGATGCAAAAGCGTATGATAGTATTCCTACTATTTATGTTCAATTAGCAACATTTGGTGTTTTATTATTATTCTGTTATTTAGCAACTAGAGGTTTAAGCCCTATTAAGAAATTAGCAACTCTTGCTGGTTCAAGTATGTTTGTTTTAGGTATTTTATTTATTCTTATGATGTATGCTGCACCTGTTATCAATCCAAATGGTGGATATTTAAAATTAAACTTCGCATGGAATAACTTATTCCCTAAGGTTGACTTGAACTATTTAAGTAGTTTATCTATCTTAGTATTTGCTGTTGGTGGTATCGAAAAGATTTCACCTTATGTAAATAAAATTGAAGGAGATTCTGCAAAAGAATTCCCTAGAGCAATGATGTTTGCAACTTTAATGGTTGTTATCAGTGCTATTTTCGGTACAGTTGCTATGGGACTTATGTTCGATATTAATGAAATCAACGCAAGTAAAGAAGCATTTGACTCTTATGCAGCAAATGGTGCTTACTGGGCATTCCAAAAATTAGGCGCATATTATGGTGTTGGTGATTTATTATTAATCATTTACTCAGCAGCTAATACTGTTGGACAATTCTCAACATTATTAATCAGTATTGATGCTCCTTTAAGAATGTTATTAGAAGACCCTAATGCAAGTCAATACATCCCAACAAAATTGTTAAAGAAGAACGACAAAGGTGCTTATGTAAATGGTATCGTATTAGTTGCAGTTTTAGGTGGAGCAATCATCTTAGCTCAATCTTTCGTTCCTGGTGCTACTACAGTTCTTAGACAACTTACTCGTCTTAACGGTGTAGTAATGCCAATGAGATATATGTGGGTATTCGTTGCATACATTGCTCTTAGATATGGTAAAGAAGAACTTGACAGACATTACAGATTTGTTAAGAGTAGAGGTGTTGGATTATTCTTCGGTGCTTGGTGTTTCTTAGTAACATTAGCTTGTTGTTTACTTGGAATGTACTCAAAAGACAGCTTTGAAATGGTATTAAAGATTATAACTCCTGCAGTTTTAGTTGCTTTAGGTTTAATCTTACCATTTCTTAGAAAAAGAGAAGACAATAAATAAATTTAGATAATAAAATTTAGATTATAAAGAAATAAAGGAACTTTGGTTCCTTTATTTTCTTTGAAATATATTTAATGATTTTAAATTTAATAATTAGGGTAAATTTAAAGTCATAGGAGGTATTAATATGAATAATATTGAAATTACAAAAGAATTATTAACTTTTATTGATTCAAGTAAAAGTATGTTCCATACTGTTGATACGATGAAAAAATATTTTGATAAAGCAGGTTACACATTTTTACCTGAAAATGCAAAATGGGAAATCAAAAAAGGTGGAAACTACTATACTACAAGAAATAATTCAAGCATTTTAGCTTTCCAAGTTGGTGAAGAACTTAGCGACTATCACTTCCAAATCACAGCTGCTCATAGTGATTCTCCAACATATAAAGTTAAAGCTGTTCCTGAAATGGACGCACCGGGCGAACATTTAAAATTAAATGTTGAAGGTTATGGTGGAATGATTGATTCAACTTGGTTTGACAGACCTTTAAGTCTAGCTGGTAGAGTTTTGGTTAGAGAAAACGGAAAAATTGTAAATAAATTATTCTATATAGACAAAGATATTTTAATGATACCAAATGTTGCAATTCATTTAAACAGAGAAATAAACAATGGCTATGCTTACAATAAGCAAATTGATTTATTACCTTTATTTTCTGCTGGAGAATTAAAGAAAGGTGACTTTGACAAAATGGTTGCAGATGAACTTGGAGTTGATGTTACAGATGTTATTTCAAAAGATTTATTCTTAGTAAATCGTCAAAGACAATGCATCTGGGGTTATAAAGATGAATTTGTTTCAACACCTAAACTTGATGACTTACAATGTGCATTCACTTCAATGAAAGCATTTTTAGATGCTAAAAATCCAAAGGCTATAAATGTTTGTGCAGTTTTTGACAACGAAGAAGTTGGTTCAAATACAAAACAAGGTGCAATGTCAACATTTATGAAAGATGCTTTAAAGAGAATTAATGCTTCTCTTGGATTTGGAACTGATGAATATCATCAAGCAGTAGCAAAATCTTTCTTAGTTAGCTGTGATAACGCTCATGCAGTTCATCCAAACCATGCTGAGCTTTATGACCCAACAAATAGAACTTTTATGAACAAAGGTATTGTTATAAAAGAGGCTGCAAATCAAAAATATACAACTGATGCTTTCAGTAGAGCAATATTCTTAGAAATTTGTAAAAAGGTTGAAGTTCCTACACAATTCTTTGCAAATAGGTCAGATAAAGTTGGTGGTTCAACTCTTGGAAACTTATCAAATATTCAAGTTAGCTTACATGCTTTAGATATAGGGGTTGCACAACTTGGAATGCACTCAAGTTTTGAAACTTGTGGTATCAAAGATACAGGATATATGGTTACTGCATTAAAAGAATTCTTCTCAAGCAATATTAAAATTGACTGTGCAGACGGAGTGATTTTTGAATAATGTCAAGAAGAATTACACCAAAAGAAATAGCTGAAGATAAGTCAAAAATTTCTTTGACAGGATTAACCATAATTATGATGGGAACTTTGTTTATATATTTTTTATGGGCTGTTATAAATAGTAAATTTTTAGTTAATTTCAGCATAGATGCATTAGTTGGAGTAGTTGCTCTTGTTATTTTAATTAGAAATTTAAAAGTAAAATATAATATAATAAAAAAATATACAAGTGAAAAACAATTTATGATTTTAGATTTAGTTGCTTTCACTCTATGCTTTCTAATAAAAGTTGTAGTAAAAATTCCTTTTGACTTTTCTTTAATCATTTTGTTAATTTCACATTATGCAACAAAGCAAATATTCAATAAAATAGTAAAATAAGGTTACTACACAATAAAAATCAGAGAGAATTGTTTTAAATAATTCTCTCTTTTTTGTTTTCTTATTTTAAAATAAGGGTATTTTTTAACTAGATATAGAGAAAAGGTGAAATCAATTTAGAAGTATAAATAAATTTAAAGGAGGGTTTTTATGAAACCATTTATTTACGATATTCCTGTTAAGGTATATTTTGGAGAAGGACAACTTTCCAATCTTGGAAGAGAATTGTCAAAATATGGAAAAAAAGTTTTATTAACTTACGGAGGAGGTTCCATTAAAAAGATTGGACTTTATGATGAAGTTATAAAAGAAATAAGAGATGCAGGACTTGAAGTTTTTGAACTTTCAGGTATAGAACCTAATCCTAGAATAGAATCTGTTAGAGAGGGTGCTAGAATATGTAAGGAAGAAAATATTGACGTGGTTCTTGCTGTTGGTGGAGGATCAACTATTGATGCCTCAAAATTTATTTGTGCCGGAGCAAAAGTTGATTTTGACCCATGGGATTTTCTTGATTTAGAAAAAAGAGCAAAAATAGAAGATGCATTGCCACTTTTAACTATACTAACACTTTCAGCAACAGGATCTGAAATGGATAATGATGGAGTTATTTCAAACCTTAAAACAAATGAGAAATTAAGTAATGGTTCAATGTGTATGGTACCAAAAGTTTCATTTCTTGACCCTACAAATACATACAGTGTAAGTGAGTATCAAACCGCTTGTGGGTCAGCAGATATTTTAAGTCACATCCTAGAAGTTTATTTTACAACAGAAAATGATTTATTTATGCTTGATTGTGTTATGGAAGGTCTTATGAAAACGGTTATAAAATATGCTCCGATAGCAATGAAAGACCCTACAAACTATGAGGCTCGTGCTAATTTAATGTGGGCATCTTCATGGGCAATAAATGGTTTTGTAAATGGAAGTAAATCAACTGCTTGGAGTTGCCACCCAATGGAACATGAACTTTCAGCTTTTTATGATATAACTCATGGACATGGACTTGCAATCTTAACTCCACGTTGGATGAAATATTGTTTAAATGATGAAAATATATATAAATATGTTCAATTTGGAGTTAATGTTTTTGACATAGATAAAAATCTTTCTGATAGAGAAATTGCAGAAAAAGCCATTGAAAAACTTTCAGAATTTTTATTTAATGACTTAAAATTACAAAGCACATTAAAAGATATAAATATTGATGATAAAAATTTTTCTATTATGGCTAAAAAGGCTTGTAAAGGAAAAGAAAGTATAAAAGGCTTTAAAGAATTAACACCTGAAGATGTAGAAAATATTTTTAGAATGTGTTTGTAAACTTTAGTATAATTTTTTTAAAATAATTAAATAAAAACCCCACCCTTCCACGATGCGTCGCATCGAGTGGGTGCCCGGGAACCTTGTTGTTTCACAATAAAAACTCGTCTAACATTTTTAGATGAGTTTTTTTATACAATATAGAATATTTGATATGAAAATAATTTAATAAAAATTTTTTCATAATAAAAAGCTCCTTAAATAATAAATAAAATATTTTAAAATTTCAATTATAAAACCTCAAATTATCTTGCTATATAATATAATTTTATTTTATATCAATATAAGATGAAAAATACTAGTTATTATATTTGACAAAAAATAACAATTATGATATTCTCGTAGTAACGATTTACCTAGAAGAGAAAGTAAATAGATAAATTGATTTTCTGAAATGTATTTTATATAAAATGTTTTTTTTGTTGCGTTTTGCTTTGGAGGTATTTATGTGTAATTTGTTTTTTAAATATTTTATTAAACAGAAGAAAAATATTCTGTTTCTTATTATAATTATAATTATTGGATTTGGGACATCATCTTTAAAAAATTTTGAAAATAATAAAACTAATAAAGATAAAATTGAAAGATGTAAAAGGAATATCGAAGAATATAGAAATGAACTGGAGCATTACAAAAATGAACTTGAAAAGGGTAATATCTCAGAAGAAGATAAGGAATTAATAGAAGAATATCAGAAAGTTATCCCTAAATATATAGAAGAAAGCAAAGAATATATAAAAAGTATTGAAAATTCAAATTGGCAGTATTTATATGATGACAGTTTTAAACATCTCAAAGATCCCGAAGGAAGATTCGCTTCAATTCAAATAGGTGGGAGCTATAATGTAAATGAAACAACTATAGAAATTACATTTGAAACTTTAACATATCTAAAAAAGCATAATATTCCTTCTGCCCTTCCTTTGTTTTTGCAGAGAACAGAATTTGACCAACCGAGATCTTCAGAAGAAAAGAAAGCTCTTGATTATCATAGCAAAAAAACACTAGTTGGAACTTCACATAGATTATGGGATTTTTTTTCAAATAATTTAGTATTAATCTATACTTTTATAATTGTAGTAACTTTTGGTATTTTATTTTCAAAACTGGAGGAGAGTCAAAATAAAACAATTAGATTTTTAAAGGCATCGGGGGCAAGTAAATTTAGGATTGTATCGTCGGGGCTTTTTACAGGTGGAATTTTAACGATTATACTTGGACTATTGATACCTGCAATTTTTTTGGGAATAGAATTTTTAATAAGTGGTTCGTCATCTTTTAAATATCCGATTACAACTTATATTGTAAAAAGTGATTATTATTCACTTATGAGTTTTGGATATAAGATTGTTCCAATATCTGATGTTTTAACAAAAAGTTTGATTTTGTTCTTGCTCTATGGACTATTTATTTTCCTTGTTACAAGTACAATTTCAACTTTTGTAAAATCAAGTGTAAAATCTGTTATTTTATCCTTTGGAGTTATAGCAACATTACAGATGTTTAATAAATGGTATAATCCGTTTTCATACTGGAGAGTTGGAAAGATTGCTGACGGAAGTATAAATTTTTTATTTAAAACAATCACTTACAGTTTTGATAAATCTTGTAAAATTTTAGCAATTGGAATTTGTATTTTAACAATTTTATTGATTTGTATAGCTTTTATTCAAGATAGAAGGAGGAATGGATATGCCTAGTTTGTGTATAAAAAATCTTACTAAAAGATATGGAGAGAATGTAGTTTTAAATGATTTATCTTTAGAACTTGAAAATGCAGAGGTTTGGGCTTTGGTTGCACCTAATGGAACGGGAAAAACTACTCTTTTGGATTGTATTACAAATTTGAATAGCTATCAATCCGGACAGATTACTGTAAATGGGATAGATAATAGGGATAATGCTATTTTTAAAAAATTGTCATATTTACAGGATGCAAGTATTTTATTTCCGAATTTAACAGGACTTGATCATTTGAAATTTGTTGCAAATATACAAAAATTGCCAAAGACTAGAATAAAAGAAATTGTAAGTTTAACAAAGATTGAAAAATTTTATAAAAGAGCTGTAAAGACATATTCTTTGGGAATGAAACAGAGATTACTTTTGGCTATTGCTCTTATTAATAATCCTGAAGTTTTACTGCTTGACGAACCTTTTAACGGACTTGATCCTAGCAGTCAAATAGAGCTTAGAGTTATGTTAAAGGAAATATCAGAAAGAGGAACTCTAGTAATTTTATCTACACATTTTTTAGGAGAAATTAGCCAATTAACTGATAATCTTCTATTCTTAAAAGATAAAAAAATTGTCAAAAAAATTGTAGAAGATGAATTTTTAATCTATGCAATTGATACTACTTCCAATGATCAATCTTTAGAAATTTTATCTCCATTTGTAGTAAGTGCTGAAATTGAAAAAGATATGATTATTTGTCAATTTAAAAAGAATTCTTTTGACGATGCAATTAAGGCAATACAGGATAAAGGCATAAAATTAATTAAAATAAGAGAGCATATAAATGCTTCTGAACAGATGTATCAAAGACTGTTTGCTCAGTAGGTGAATGTTATGAATACTTTGATATTAGAATGTAAAAAATTTATTAGAAGTAGAATATTTGTAGTAATTTTAGGAGTTATATTAGTTTTATTAGCTTCTCTATTTTATAAAAATTATTTAAATTATCAACAAGTTGATACAGATAAAAAACATGAATTACTCATGATAAAAGAAGAAATAGCATCAATTTTATATCCGGGTGATGGAAAGTCTCCTAGTATATATTCTGGGGATAAAGATAAAATGGATTTGTTAAAAAAATCTCTTGAAATATCAGAAAAGACTTTAAAACTAAAGCACAGCGGAGACGATAGAGGCTATATGGAAAGTGCAATTTTGATGTACGAAAAAATCATTGAAATCAAAGAAAATGAAATAAATTTTTCTATGTCAAAAAGTTATGCTAATCACGAAAAAGAAAGGTTATCACAAGTAATAAAAGCAAAAGGAACTTTTCAATATGAACAAGCTCCTTTAGACGGCGTTTTGCTTGAATATAATAATATAAAGTATATTCTAGCTGTAATTTTTTTGATGGCTCTATCTTACTTCTTTATAACAACTTACTTAGATTTTTATTATCATAAGGGATTTTTATTTACACTTCCAATGAAAAGGACGAGTTTTATAATTGGAAAGGCTATGATTTCTTTTGCTATTAATATTATATTGATAATAAGTCAGTTTGGGTTAAGTTTAGTTTTTTCCTATCTTTGGAAGTGGAAAAATGCTTTTAATTATCCTGTGTTTTCTGATTTGACAGGTGGATTTTTACCTGTTAATAAGGCTATAATTAATTATGTGGGAATAGAAATTGGAATATGTTTTGTTGCATTGATTATTTCTACTGTTTTTTACAGCTTATATATAAAAATTAAAAAATAAAAATTTTACTGTAAAATGAAAATCATTTTACAGTTTTTTTATTGTGAAAATTTAATTTTGAAAAATTTTTTATTATTAGAAAATTATGTATTTTTTAGGAAAATTTTGTGAATTTATTTTCCTTAACTGTTTTATTTTATTAAAAACTGTGATATAATTATGTTGAGTTTTGTAAACGATTTAATTTTAATTTAAAGGAGTGATAATATGTCAGTACCTACTATAAAGGACGTAGCTAAGTTAGCAGGGGTTTCCATTTCAACTGTTTCAAGAGTAATGAATGAATCTAAACCGGTCAGCCCTGAATCAAGAAGAAAAGTTTTAGATGCTATAAAAAAATTGGATTTTAAGCCTAATGAATTGGCAAGAAGTCTTGTAATGAGAAAATCAAATATGATTGGTGTTATTGTAAAGGATATCGGTATTTCTTATATGGCACAAATCGTTAGAGGAATTGAAGAAATTGGAAGAATGTATAATTACGATATTTTGCTTTCAAGCACATACGGAGATATTGAGGCAGAGCATAAGATTATCGAATTTATGTGTACTAAACAAGTTGAAGGGATAATTATGATAAGTGAAAAGATTAATCCTGAAACTTTGTTTAAATTAAAGAGCAAAAATATTCCTTTTGTAAGACTTGATAAATTTTACGAATATACAGATGAACATACAGTTAGTATAGATTACAAATCAACTTGTAATAAGATGACAAATTATCTTGTAGATGAAGGTCATAATAGTATTGTTTTCATTAGTGAAGATGTTACAAGTAGAATTGGTAGAGAAAAACTTGCAGGTTTCAATGAAGGTGTTGCGACAAGAAAAGTTAAGTCAGCACTTATCAATGCAAAGGATATAACAGTTCAAACAGGTTATGATATGGGAGAAGAAATTTTCAAACTTATCAAGGAAAATAATTCAACTGTTGTATTTGCAAGTGAAGATTCACTAGCTATTGGTTTCATCAGTTATTGTTACGATAACGGTCTTAAAGTTCCACAAGACATTTCAGTTGCAGGTTTCGGTGATGACTTAATCGCATCAATTTACAGACCGGCGCTTACAACAATAGAAGAGCCATACTATGATATGGGTGCAATTTCTATGAGAAAGTTGATTAAGGAACTTAGAAATGAGGAAAAACTTAAAGATGTTACAATTCTTCCTTCAAGAATAGTTGAAAGAGGTTCGGTTGCAACATTTACTAAGAAAAACAAATAAATATTTTAAATTATGCTCTTCTTTTTGAAGAGCTTTTTTTAAAGAAAAGAGGTGATTTTATGGGGATATATAAAGCTGTTCGTGATGGCTTTAAAAAGGCTAAAACCAGATTTTTGTTCGGTAGTATTTTTAATATTTTAAGTAGTTTTATTTTAATTTATTTGGTAGTTTTAATTGGGGATATAGTTGATTTGTTAAAAGATGCGAACTTTAGTCCTGGTATAATATATAAGAAGGCTATATTTGCCATCATTTTGGGAATTATAAACTTTTTTAGTTTTATGGTTTTCTCCTATGTATCATATGGTTCTGGAGCAAAACTTAAAATGTATTATAAGGATATAATTTTTAGAAAAATTTTGAGAAAATCTCCGGATTTTTTTCAAAAAAATACCGCTGGAGATGTAATTGGGCTTGCAGATAATGAAACAAGGTTTATCTATGATTATTTTACATTTGGAATTTTGATGATGAGTGATTCTATTGTTATGCCAACAATATGTGCTTTTTACTTAATATTTTTTATTTCTTGGAAACTTACTATTGCGATTATGATTCCTTTTGCTTTTACCATATTAATAACTAATATGTTGAGTAAAAAAGTCGGGAAAGTTAATGAAGAAATGAATAAGACTTTTGGTAAATCAAGTCAAGAAATTTTAGAAATAATTGAAGGTATAAAACTTATAAAGAGTTATGTAAATGAAGAAGTTAGACAAAAAAATATTTCTAAAATAATTAAATATTATTTTGATTTAGCTTATATGGAATCACAACTTTGGGCTTATTCTTTTATTTTAAACTCTTTAATTAGGACAGTTTCTATGGTTATCGGATTGTTTTATGGAGCGTTTTTAATTAGAAGCGGGGATATATCTATTGGAAAATTAGTTGCATTTTTTGGATTATGCGATTTCTTAGCTTGGTCGTTTTGGGGACTTGGAGATTGTATAAATACTTACAAAAGAGCTTTAGTTTCTGTAAATAGAATAAATCTTTTACTTGATGATAAAACTGAAATTGAAAACGGAAATAGAGTATTAGAAGATTTTTCTACTTTGGAATTTAAAAACTTTAATTTTAACTATCCAGCTACAAATGAAAGTTCTCTAGAGGATATTAGTTTTAAACTTGAAAGAGGAAAGACTCTAGGAATTGTTGGTAAAAGTGGAAGTGGTAAAAGTACATTAGTTAAGCAAATTTTAAGATTTTATAATTTTGATAAAAATAAAATTTTTATAAATGATATTCCTTATGAAGATTACGATATTAACTCTGTTAGAAATAAATTTGGATATGTAAGTCAAGAAAATATTTTACTTTCTAAGACTGTTAGAGAAAATATTTTATTTGGAAGTCCTTTAGAAGATGACGAAAAAATTATAAATGTTATAAAAAAAGCAGACTTCTACAAAGATATACAAAATTTAGAAAAAGGCTTAGATACAGTTGTTGGAGAACGAGGACTTGGGCTTTCCGGTGGACAAAAGCAAAGAATTTCTTTAGCCAGAGCTTTGTATAGAAATCCTGAAATTTTGATTTTAGATGATTCATTCTCTGCGATTGATGCAAATACTGAAAGTAAAATTGTAAACTCACTTAAAGAAAATCGAAAAGACAAGACTAATATAATCATTTCTCATAGAATTTCAGCAGTTGAACATTCTGATTTGATTTTAGTTTTGGATAACGGAAAGATAATTGACAGAGGTACTCATGAAGAACTTATTTCAAGAGATTCTTGGTACAAGGAGCAATTTGAGTATCAAAGTTTAGATAAGGAGGAAGAAAATGAAGCATAGTAAAATAAAATTTTTAACTTCTTATCTTTTACAAGAAAAATTACTATTTTTTATCGGTTCAATAGGAACAATTGGTAGAGTTTTTTTAGATGTATATTTACCTACGATAATTTCTTCAGTAATAGATGCTGATTTAGTTAATATGGAGAATTTTAATTCATTCATATTACAAAAGGGACTTTTATATTTGGGATTGAATTTACTTGTTGCAGGAATGCTTATTGTAATTAGATTTTCTTTTAACAAATTGGCTTGTAATATTGCATATAAAATTCAATTTAACTTGGTTAGACGTATGCAAAATTTTAAAATGCAATATTTTGACAGCTCCTATGCGGGAGATTTAGTTTCGAGATTTACAACGGATACAAATACAATAAAGGAATTGTATCAAACACTTTTAAATGAGCTTTTAGCATTTGTTTTAAATTTAGTTATGATGCTTACTGTTATGTTTTACATTAGTCCATATTTGTTTTTAATCGTTTTAATTTACTTACCTATGATGTATCTTGTTACAAAGTATTATGGACAAAAACTTACAGTAGTTACTAAAACAATAAGAAAACATGAGGGAATAACAAGTTCAATTTACAATGAAACAATAAAATCATTACCTGTAATTCAAGTTTATGGTAATGAAAAGTTGATGATAGATTCTTTTGAAAAAGAGAATAAAGAGGTTGAAAAAAATTATATTAAAAGAACCATACTTAATGCATTATTCTCATGGAATTTAATTGACTTTGTAATTATTCTTACAAATGCAATAATTATTTTAGTATTTACGATATTAAAAGTAAGAGGATTATCGCTTAGTGTTGGTATCTTGTATATATTAATTGAATACAACAGAAGAATTTTAAGACTTTTTATGAATTTCTTAGGACAAATCAATAGATATAAAACTGCCTTGGTTTCTTGTGATAGAATTATTAAAATTTTTGAAATTGAAGAAGAAAAGACGACAGATAGAGAAATCAACCTTGAAGGAAATATTGAATTTAAAAATGTTGGTTTTGAATATAAAGAAAATGTACCGGTTTTAAAAGATGTAAATTTCAAACTTGAAAAAGGAAAATCTATCGCCTTTGTTGGAGCAACGGGAAGTGGAAAATCAACTATAATGAATTTGATTTTAGGATTTTATGAAAATCAAAAAGGAGAAGTTTTGCTTGACGGACAAAATATAAAAGATTTAAGGAAAGCGTCTTATAGGAAACAAATGGCTGTTGTTCTTCAAGACCCTTATATCTTTACAGGAAGTATTAAAGACAATATCACACTTAAAGACGAAAAAATAATCGAAAGTGAAGTATTAAATGCAATCATAAAAGTTGGAGGAAAAAATCTTTTAGAAAAAAGAGGAAACAATTTAAATTTTGAACTTGCAATAAATGGCTCCGACCTTTCACTTGGAGAAAAACAAATAATTTGCTTTGCAAGAGCGATTGTTAGGAATCCAAAAGTTTTAATCTTAGACGAGGCGACTGCCAATATTGATACTGAAACGGAAAAAATAATTAACTATGGAATTGACGTTTTGAAAAAAGGTAGAAGTACAATAATCATTGCGCATAGATTGTCAACAATAAAAGATTGTGATACCATAGTTATGATAGAAAACGGAAAAGTTTTAGAAACCGGTAGCCATGATGAACTCATAGCATTAAACGGAAAGTACAAAACTTGGTACGAAATACAGTCAGCAAAAGGGGAGAATAAATGAAACAAGAGTATTATGATTTATACGATATAGTCGTTAAGGACATAAACAAAGAGGGTTATTTTGTTCATTCACAAAAGGCAAAAAAATTCATAAAGGAAAAAACTAATATGTCTGTTGATGAACAAAAAAGAGCATTTCAATTTTTTGAACTTATGGGATATTTTAATCAACACGACAAATTCCCAAAACTTTATATTAGAAGTAAAAAATTAAAAGGTGGTTGTTAGTTATTGAAAGCATTATTAGTACTTGATGTTCAAAATGGTTTGTAATTAAATTGTATTAAAAAAAGTGGTTTTGACCACTTTTTTTGTTGCAAAAAAAAGCAGATTGCTCTGCTTTTTGCTAGTCCATATTGTATCTTTTTTTGAATTTTTCGATTCTACCACCTTTTTCAACAAATCTTTGACGACCTGTGTAGAATGGGTGTGAGTCAGAACTGATTTCAATTTTAATTAATGGATATGTGTTACCGTCTTCCATTTCTATTGTTTCTTTAGAAGTTTTTGTTGAACCACAGATGAATTTGTATCCACTTGTTGTATCCATAAAAACTACTTTATTATATTCTGGATGTATTCCTTTTTTCATTGTATTCACCTCGCTTAAATATTGTATATTAATCACTTTAGGTATTATATCATATAACAAAACATAAATCAAGCATTTTTTAGGGGATAGGTGAAAAATATTTTTCTTTACGATTGCAAAAATTTAATATAAATGGTATTCTTATAATAATAATAAATTTTTAGGAGAATAAATAATATGAGCAGAGCAGATGATATATTTATTTCAATGTGTAAAGACATACTTGAAAACGGTGTTGACACAAAGGGAGAGAAAGTTCGTCCGGTTTGGGAGGACGGAACTAAAGCATACACTATAAAAAAATTTGGAGTTGTTAATAGATATAATTTAGCAGAGGAATTTCCGGCACTTACACTTAGAAAGACAGCCATAAAATTATGTACTGATGAAATGCTTTGGATATGGCAAAAAAAATCTAATAATATAAAGGATTTAAAGAGTCATGTTTGGGATGAATGGGCTGATGAAAACGGAAGTATTGGAAAGGCGTACGGCTATCAGCTTGGCGTAAAGCATAAATATAAAGAGGGTATGTTCGACCAAGTTGACAGAGTTATTTATGATTTGAAAAATAATCCATATAGTAGAAGAATAATTACAAATATCTATGTTCACGAAGATTTGTCTGAGATGAATCTTTATCCTTGTGCATATAGTATGACTTTTAATGTTACAGGTAAAAAATTAAATGGAATTTTAAATCAAAGAAGTCAAGACATTTTGGCTGCAAATAATTGGAATGTTTGTCAATATGCGATACTAATTCACATGCTTGCTAGAGAATGTAATTTAGAAGTTGGAGAGCTTGTTCATGTTATTGCCGATGCTCATATTTACGATAGACATATTCCTATCGTAAAAGAACTTATCACAAGAGAAAAATTTCCAGCACCAAAGGTTACTTTAAATCCTGACGTAAAAAGTTTTTATGATTTCACTTCAGACGATGTAATCATAGAAAATTATAAATGTGGAGAACAAATAAAAAATATTCCAATAGCAATTTAGGAGAAAATTATGAAAAGAGAAATTAATGTTTTTGATTATGCAAAAGAAATAATGTTCGCAGTTGAAAAAGGGGTTTTAATTACAACAAAGTCAGGAGAAAAAGTTAATACAATGTCAATTTCTTGGGGAACTTTGGGAATTGAATGGAATAGACCTATTTTTACAACATTTGTAAGAGAGAGTCGTTTTACTAAAAAATTGCTTGATGAAAATGGAGAATTTACTGTAAATATTTTTCTAAAAGATTTTGATAAACATATTATTGGAGTTTGTGGAACTAAATCAGGCAGAGATATGGATAAAATTAAAGACTTAAATTTAACTTTAGTTGAGCCGAGTGTTGTAAATGTTCCGGCGATTAAAGAATTACCTTTAACTTTAGAATGTAAAGTTGTTTATAAACAAAAACAAGATGAAAATGCTATTCCGATAGAAATAAAAGAAAAAAATTATCCTGAAAATGTATCAGGAGAATTTTATGGTGCAAACAAAGATTACCATACTGCTTATTATGGAGAAATTGTGAGTAGCTATATAATAGAAGACTAATATTAATGTGCCAAAATTTGGCACATTTTTTCTAGCCCTAACTTTATTCGCATGCGAATAAAAGTAGGTCTGACGCAAAGAGTGTCCAAATCTATGATTTGGAAACAATCGACTGCAACTAGCCCTAACTTTATTCGCATGCGAATAAAAGTAGGTCTGACGCAAAGAATGTCCAAATCTATGATTTTAAAAATAATCGACTATGCTCAAAATGGAAAAATTTTAAAATATATTGACAAAATTATTTAAATTTTATAGTATATAAGAAGTTTATTAGAAATAACATTGTTATGGAGTGATTTTTATGGAATTTAGAATTTTAAAAACAAAAGAAGAATTAAAACTTGCTTTTGCTTTAAGAGAAGAGGTTTTTGTTGACGAGCAAAAAGTTCCTCTTGAATATGAAGTTGACGAAAAAGATAGTTTAAATAACACTCTACATGTTGGAGTTTTTGAAAATGGAGAGATTTTAGCGACTGCAAGAATTATGGACTTTAATAAAAATGTCGTTCGTTTCGGAAGAGCTTGTGTTAAAAAATCTTGCAGAGGAAAAGGTGTTGGTAAATTTTTATTTCTAAATATGGAAGAAACTGTAAAAAATTCTAAAAATGATGATGAAAAAAAGACTATAAAATTTTCAGCACAATATCATGCGATGACATTTTATGAAATGTTGGGTTATTCTAAGGATAATGATGATGTTTTTGTTGAAGTTGGAATAGAACATATTGCAATGAGTAAAGTTGTGTAAGGAGTTAGTTTTGTATAAAAATTTAGTTATAGTAGAATCTCCAACAAAGGCTAAAACTGTTAGTAAAATGCTTGGAAGTAATTATAAAGTTGTAGCAAGTGTTGGACATATCAGAGATTTACCTAAGAGTAAATTGGGAATAGATATAGAAAATAATTTTCAGCCTGAATATATAAATGTTAGAGGAAAGGCAAGCAAGATTAAAGAATTAAAAGAGCTTTATAAAAATTCAAAAAATATTTATCTTGCAACCGACCCCGATAGAGAGGGAGAGGCGATTTCTTGGCATATTGCTTATCTTTTAGGCCTTGATATAAATAGCAACAATAGAATAGAATTTCACGAAATTACTAAGAAGAGTATCCAAGAATCAATTAAAAATTCAAGAAAAATAGATATGAATTTAGTAAATTCACAACAAGCCAGAAGAGTTTTAGACAGACTTGTGGGCTATAAACTTTCTCCAATTCTTTGGAAAAAAATAAAGAGTGGACTTTCTGCAGGGCGTGTTCAGTCTGCAACATTAAAAATTATTTGTGAGCGTCAAGAAGAAATTGACAACTTTATTCCTGAAGAATTTTGGAAAATTGAAGGAATACATAATGTTCAAAATATTGAATTCAAATCTCTTTATTATGGAGAATATGAAAATAATAAGATAGTAAAAAAAGAAATTAAAAATGAAAAAGAGGCTTTAAAAGTTGTAGAAAAAACAGATAAGGACAATTTTGTTGTAGAAGATGTTAAAAAGACAAAGAAAGAAAGAAAACCTCAACCGCCTTTTACAACAAGTACATTACAACAAGAGGCAGGAAGAAAATTAGGCTTTTCAAGTTCAATGACTATGAGCATTGCTCAACAACTATATGAAGGGATAAATGTAGGGAAAGACGGTTCTGTCGGTTTGATTTCATATATGAGAACGGACTCAACCAGAATTTCATCAGAAATTGTTGCAGAGACTCTTGAGTACATTACAGAAAATTATGGAAAAAATTATGCAAGTAAAGGTAATCAATACAATCTAAAGAAGAAAAATTCACAAGATGCACACGAGGGTGTTAGACCAAGTAGTATTTTTAGAAGTCCGGAAAAGATTAAAAACTATTTAACTGCTAATCAATATAAACTTTATAAATTGATTTGGGAGAGAACTGTTGCATCTCAAATGAAATCGGAAAGTTATGAAAGCACACAAATAGTTTTAAATTCAAATAATTGTATTTATAAACTAAGTGGAAGATACACTATATTTGACGGCTTTTCAAAAATATACACTTCAAGTGATGTAAAAGATGAAATATTACCAAAACTTGAAAATAAAGATGTGATTGACGCTGAAAAAATAGAAAAAAGTCAACATTTTACAAAACCGGTTGCAAACTTTACAGAGGCAAGCCTTGTAAAAAAACTTGAAGAGAACGGAATCGGTAGGCCAAGCACCTATGCAAGTATCATTAACAGCTTGACAAGTAGATTTTATATTGTGATTGAAAGTAAAAAAATTATTCCAACAGATTTAGGAAAAAATGTAAATAAGTTTTTGGTTTCCAACTTTGAAAGAATTATAAACGAAAAATTCACAATGGAAATGGAAGAAAAACTTGATGAAATAGCTGAAAATAAAAAAGATTGGAAAAAAGTTATTTCTGAATTTTATGCTTTTTTTGAAACATTTTTGAAAAAATCTGAGGAAGATTCTAAAAATTACAAAATACAAGATGAAGTTCTTGATGAAAAATGTCCAATGTGTGGAAAAAATTTAGTTGTTAAAAAAACAAAATTTGGTAAATTTATCGGTTGTAGCGGTTTTCCGGATTGTAATTATATAAAGAAAGAAGTTAAGGACACAAATGTAAAATGTCCAAAATGTGGTGGAAGAATAATCGAAAAAATTTCTAAAAAGAGAAAAGTTTTTTATGGTTGTGAAAATTATCCGAACTGTGATTTTGCGATTTGGGATAAACCGATAGCCGATAAAAAATGTGAAAAATGTGGAAAATTCTTAGTAGAAGTTAAAAATAGATTCAAACACGCATTAAAATGTTCAGATGAAACTTGCGATTTTGAAATAGATTTAAAGAAAAAAGGTTAGAAATGGAAAATAGGAGAGCTAAATTAAATCAATTTGCTTTTTTGCTTATGATAAATTTTATTTTAAGTTATGTTTTGGAGTTGTCCGATGTTACTATTGTAGCTAGGGTTTCAACTCCTTCTTTTAACACAAATTTTTAATTTATCATTGGTTGGCGTTGTAATTTCACAATTTTTCAATGAATGTATATTGAGTATAATCTTTTTGAAATACTATAAAGATGTTGTACTAAATAGATTTTGTTAATTTGACAAAAGTAAATTTTACATATATACTATATTTGATTAAAATATTTAGATTTTTTTATAAAAAACTTTTAAAGGAGGGCTTATGAAAATTTTAGTTGTTGTTGATATTCAAAATGATTTTGTTGACGGAAGACTTGGAACTAAGGAGGCAATGAAAATTATTCCTTATGTTAAGGAAAAGATTGAAAATTTTGACGGAGAAGTTGTTTATACAATGGATACTCATGATGAAAATTATTTACATACTCAAGAGGGAAGAAATCTTCCTTTGAAACATTGCATAAAGGGAACTGATGGCTGGAAAATTAAAGAAGGAGTTTACAAAGAAAATTGTAAAATTTTTGAAAAACCAAGTTTTGGTTCAGTTGATTTGGTTGAGTACATAAAGAGTATAAACGAAAAAGAAAAAATTGAAAGTATCGAATTTATTGGAATCTGTACGGATATTTGTGTAGTTACAAATGTTATGATGATAAAGGGACATTTTCCTGAAATTGAATTAATCGTTGACAGCAAGGCTTGTGCCGGAGTCAGTCCACAAAGCCATAATAGTGCTTTAGAAACAATGAAAATGTGTCAAGTTAAGATTGTATAGGTATATTTTCTTTTGCGGTTAGATTTGGAATTAAGTTGTAAGATTGAAAAACATAGCCTAGATGCTTTCTTCTGTAATTAGAATTTTTTTCTCGCTCATATTTTCCATAACTTCACCATTTATGGTTATAGAGCCTTTTTCAATAAAGCGTACAATATATTTGTAAAATGTTGTATTTTTATGATATATTATGATAAAGGAGCTGTTTGTATGAAAAGAAAGTATTTGTTACTAATTGGCTTGCTGTTGCTTTCATCTTGCTCAAAAAGTGAGGATAAAAGCAAAGTGAAAACAGAATTTGTCGAAACTAAAAGTACGGATAAAATTAGATTTGAAAATTTTAATGTAGATGGTAAAAATATAGAATTTGAAATAGTAAATGAAGTAGATAAAAATTTATTATATACAGATGAAATAAAATTGTATAAAAATGGGGAACAATTAATTCCAAAACTTGAAGAAAAGGCAATTACGCAAAAATTGGAGTCGAACAAAAAGATAAAATTTAAAATGAATTTGGAACATTATTTTAAAAATATAAAAAGTGGAAAATATATTTTGATTAAAACTGTTTGGATTGAAAATGAAAATTCTGTTGAGCTTGTTAAAAAATTTGAAATAAAATAATATAAAACAAAAAGGTGCTTATGCACCTTTTTGAATTCAAACTATTTTAAATCTTCTCTAAATAGTGGCATACTCATACATCTTGGGCCACCACGTCCTCTTGATAATTCTCCTGAATCTATCTTGTGAAGTTTTACCCCTTTTTCTTCAAGAAGTTCGTTTGTAATAGTATTTCTATCATAAACGATGGCCTCTCTTGGAGCAATAGCTAATGTGTTATATCCGTCAGACCATTGTTCTCTATGTGTGTCTAAAAGTCCACCTTTTCCTTCACGAATAAAGTCGATTTTATCTACATGTAAATATTTTTTTAATACAACTTCTATATCAGTTGATTCAGCCTCAACTTTAATTTTTCCATCAACTAATTTTAATGAATAGATTTCTAGTGTCTTTTCAATTTCAGGGTGTAGAGTGAATAAATCTCTATCAACTGAAGTTAAAACGGTATCTAAATGCATAAAAGCTCTATTGTTTGGAATTACCATTGCAAGTACAGTTTTTACGCCGTTTTCATCTTCAAGAAGTCTTTTTGCAATAGTTTCAATAGCGATTGCAGTTGAACGTTGAGAAATACCGATAGCAACTACATCTTTAGATAAAACTAAAATATCTCCACCTTCGATTGAAGGTACATCTGTTCTGTCATACCATTTGTGAATACCTTTAAATTCTTTGTGATGATTAAAGATATATTTTCCAAAAAGAGTTTCCCTTCTTCTTGTAACAGACCACATTGTATGCAAACTTACCCCATTTTTAATAAATGCAAAAGGGTCTCTTGTGAAATATAAATTAGGAAGTGGTTTTGAAATGAAGAAATCATTCTTTGAAACAAGTTCGCTCAAAGTTGAAGGCTCTCTCAAATCAACTTCATTCTTTCTAATACCTTCCATCATTTTTAAAACTAACTCTTTGTTATCTTTGATAGAAAATAAATATTCTCTTAAAATTCTTTTTTCATTTTCTACGGCTACATCTGCATTATCTAAAAATTCTTCAATAAAAGCAGTTCTAATACCGTCGTCATAAAGACTTTCAGCACACAAATCTTCAAGATAGAAAACTTCACAACCATTTTGCCTAAAAATGTTTGCAAACATATCGTGTTCTTTTTGTGCGTTATCCAAAAATGGAATTTCATCAAAAAGAAGTTCATCAAGTAAATAAGGTGTTAAATTTAAAAGTTCTTTATGAGGTCTGTGTAGCAAAACGGATTTTAATTTTCCGATTTCAGAATTTACATTAATTCTCATAACTCCCTCCTTAAAACTCATTAAAATAATTATAACAGATAAAAGAATTAAAGACAATATACAAATTACTATGTAGTAGTAAACAAAAATTTGAATGATACACTAAAAAACTGACTACAATGTAGCCAGTTTTGATTCGTGTATGTGATTTTTATTTATTAATTTTTAAAAATTTTATCTGTATGTTTTTTTGATTCTTATAACCAAAACTAAAATTGCAACAAATGTAATACCCATTTGAATTAAATTTGGTACACTTCTTGAAATTACATAGTACCAAAAGCCTTTGCCTCTTGTTATAGAAAGCCAGAAGCTGTCTAAAAAGATTGTAACTAAAAAAGAAGTAATTGATATAAGAGCAACTCTTAAAGTTAAAAATAATTTGTTATCTCTATTAGTATCTTTTCTAATTATAAGTCCCGGGAAAAATCCCATAACCATATTTGTAAGCATATAGCCCGGAAAGTACATTCCAGGAGAACCTAAAGTTAAAAAATAAATTAAAGGGTCTGATGCTCCACCAACTATGGTTCCTATTGTTGGTCCTAATAATATACTTGAAAATATCATTGGGATAAATCTAAGTGTTATTCTTCCACTTCTAGGTGGGAATAAATAAATATTTTGATAAGACAAAATAACTGTTATAGCTATCATTAAGCCTGCAATAGCTAATTGTGTTGTAGTAAACCTATTCTTTTTCATTTTTCTCCTTTCAAAAATCAATGCCAACAGTGGATGCGAAAACTAACCACGAGAAAATCCCTTCGTTTACAAGCAACATCCCATCTTGTAACACTTAATGCAAGTTTCCTACTCTGCCTAAAAAATAGGCTACTATTGGTATTACACGAATACAACTTAATTGTATAAAAATTTATTTATAAAGTCAATAGTTTTTTGTTTTCTTAAGAAATAAAGAATGAGATTTTTAAACTTATATTCAAATATTTTATGGTTGTAAAAATTTATTGTGAAAATTTGTAAATTTTGTGTATTTGTGGTAAAATATTAATCGTGAGAAAATATATATTTTAATAGAGGTGAGTTATGGGATTTTTTAGCGATTTTTTTAATTCTTCTGTAAAAAGAGTTAAAAAAATAAATCCAATCGTAGATAAAATAATGTCTTACGATGAAAAATATTCAAAATTAACAGATGAGGAACTTAGAAATAATACTGAGATATTTAAAACTAGATTAGCAAATGGTGAAACTTTAGACGATATTTTACCTGAGGCTTTTGCGACAGTTAGGGAGGCTGCGTACAGAGTTTTAGGAATGAAACATTATAGAGTACAATTAATCGGTGGTATTGTTCTTCATGAAGGAAGAATTGCAGAAATGAAAACAGGTGAAGGTAAAACTTTAGTTGCAACTTTACCATCATATTTGAATGCACTTACAGGTAAAGGTGTTCATATCGTAACAGTTAACGACTACCTTGCAAAGAGAGATAAGGAGTGGATGGGTAAAGTTCACGAATTTTTAGGCTTAAAGGTAGGTTGTATTTTACATGGTCTTACAAATGATGAAAGACGTGAAAACTATAATTGTGATATAACTTATGGAACAAACTCAGAATTTGGTTTCGACTACCTTAGAGATAATATGGTTGTTTATAAAGAAGAACTTGTTCAAAGAGGACTTAACTTTGCCATCGTAGATGAGGTTGACTCTATCTTAATTGACGAGGCTAGAACTCCACTTATTATATCAGGAGAAGGCGACCAATCAACTGACTTATATGCTCTTGCAGATAGATTTGTAAAGAGTTTAAAAGGTAGAATTGCAGACCCAAGTGAAGAAAATGAAGATTTTTACAATAGAGAGCTTAGAGAAGAAACTGTTGATTTTGTAGTTAATGAAAAACATAAGACTGCAAACTTAACTGAAATAGGTACTGGGAAAGCTGAAGACTTTTTCGGGCTTGTAAATCTTTCTGATCCTGTTAATATGGAAGTTGCACATCATATCAACCAAGCGTTAAAAGCTAATAATACGATGCAAAGAGATGTTGATTATGTTGTTAGTGAAGACGGCGAGATTTTAATTGTTGATGAATTTACCGGACGTATTATGGAAGGTAGAAGATATAGTGAAGGTTTACACCAAGCCATCGAGGCTAAAGAAGGTGTTGAAATCAAATCAGAATCTAAGACTCTTGCAACAATAACATATCAAAATTATTTCAGAATGTATGATAAACTTTCAGGTATGACAGGAACTGCAAAGACAGAAGAAAATGAATTTAACGAAATTTATCATATGGACGTTATTGAAATTCCAACAAATAAACCTGTTATAAGAAAAGATCATCACGATAGAGTTTATTTAACAGAAGAGGCTAAATTTAAAGCTATCGTTGAAGAAATTGAAAGAATTCACGCAACTGGACAACCGGTGCTTGTTGGTACAATTTCAATTGAAATTTCAGAATTGTTAAGTGCAATGCTTAAGAAAAAAAGAATAGAACACAATGTATTGAATGCGAAGTTCCATGCAAGAGAGGCTGAAATAGTTGCTCAAGCAGGTATTTATGGAAAAGTTACTATCGCAACAAATATGGCAGGTCGTGGTACCGATATTCTTTTAGGTGGTAATCCGGACTTTATGGCAAAACATGAAATGAAGAAAAACGGAACACCTCAATATGTTTTAGATAATTTAGATGCTTTCTGGGAAACTGATGATGAAGAAATTTTAGAGGCTAGAAAAGTATTTAGTAGATTATATGAAAAATATAAGGCGCAAACAGATGAAAATGCTAAAAAAGTTCTTGAAGTTGGTGGACTTTTCATAATTGGTACTGAAAGACACGAATCAAGACGTATCGACAATCAGTTAAGAGGACGTTCAGGACGTCAAGGAGACCCTGGAGAATCAAGATTCTTTGTTTCACTTACAGATAACTTAATGCGTCTATTTGGTGGAGAGGCTATTCAAAAATTTGCTATGAATAGAAATTATGACCCTGATGAAGTGTTAGAGTTTAGATCTGTTACAAGAGCTATTGAACGTTCTCAAGAAAGAGTTGAGGCTAATAACTTCGGTATCAGAAAGAATGTATTAAAATATGATGACGTTATGAATGTTCAAAGAAATGTTATTTATAAAGAAAGACGTGCAGTTCTTGACGGTGAAGATATGAGTAAAAATATCTTAGAAATGTTAAAAGATTTAATAGACCAAACAGTTGAACAATATTCAGAAGTCAACAAAGTTGATTTAGCCGGTTTAAAACTTGCTTTGGAAAATGAATATCTTCCAACAGGACTTTTAAACTTGGAAGAAATTAAAAATCTTGACAAAGAAAGAATCAAAGTATACATTAGAACACTTTCTGAAAATTTCTATGCCGAAAAAGAAAAAATGATTGGCGAAGAACAAATGAGAGAAGTTGAAAGAGTTATTATGCTTATGGTTGTAGATAGAAAATGGATGGACCATATTGATGCAATGGACCAATTAAGACAAGGTATAGGCATAAGATCTTATGGACAACAAGACCCTGTTAGAGCTTATGGAGCTGAAGGCTTTGAAATGTTCAACGAAATGAACGAATCAATCAGAGCTGACGTTTTAAGAGGACTTTTCAATATCCAACCTGCAGGAGCTGAAATCGAAAGAGAACAAGCTGTTAAGGAAATTTCAACAAATGTTCCTGACGAACAAACTACATTTGTTAAAGGAAAAGAAATCGGAAGAAATGACCCATGCCCATGTGGAAGTGGGAAAAAATATAAAAAATGTTGTGGAAGAAACAAATAGATAAGTTAAAAAGATACATTTTGATAGGGTGTATCTTTTTTTCTAAAATTTGTAAAAATATAAACCAACTATGTAACTTGAGTGATGATACACTTTGAAAGGGGATCCGTTATGAATGAAATGGAGCAGAAAAAAGCTGCAAAAGAATTTTCAGAAAGATGGAAAGATAGAGGATATGAAAAAGGGGAATCCCAAAAATATTGGATAGATTTGTTGTCAAATGTTTTAGGAGTTTCTAATGCAACAGAGTTTATTGAATTTGAAGATACAGTTCATATTGATAAATCAACAGGATTTATTGATGGATTTATAGATAAAACAAAAGTATTAATCGAGCAAAAATCAATAGAAAAAGACTTAAGAAAAACAATAAAACAATCTGATGGTTCATTATTAAATCCATTTCAACAGGCTAAAAGATACTCTTCAGAATTACCATATGATGATAGGCCAAGGTGGATTGTAACATGCAATTTTAAATCTATACTTGTATATGATATGAATAATCCAAACAGTGAACCTGAAGAAATATTATTACAAAATTTATCAAAAGAATATTATAGATTAAGCTTTTTAGTTGATTCTAAAAACGAACATATAAAAAAAGAGGAAGAACTTTCCTTTAAAGCAGGAGAATTGGTTGGTAAATTATATGATGCCTTTTCTAAAGAGTATAAAGATATAACAAATGAACAATCTCAGAAAGATTTAAATGAGTTATGTGTAAGGTTAGTGTTCTGCCTATATGCAGAAGATGCAGGATTGTTTGGAAAAAAATCTATTTTTCACGATTATTTAGCAAAACACGATGATTTAACTTTAATGAGAGATAATCTTATTAAACTATTTAAAACTTTAGATACTAAGGAAGAAGATAGAGACCCTTATCTTGAAGATGATTTAAACCAATTTCCTTATGTTAATGGGGGGTTGTTTTCTAATAAAAATATAGAGATACCAAAATTTACTGATGAGATAAAAAGTACATTACTAGCAAAGGCATCAGATGAATTTGATTGGTCAGAAATAAGTCCAGCTATATTCGGTGCAGTATTTGAATCTACATTAAATCCTGAAACAAGAAGGTCAGGGGGAATGCACTATACTTCAATAGAAAATATTCATAAAGTAATAGATCCTTTATTCTTAGATGATTTAAGAGATAAATTAAATAAAGCGGAAAGTATAAAGAATGAAAAAATACGAAACGATGAATTAAGAAAATTTCAGGAATATTTAGGGACTCTTAAATTCTTTGACCCTGCTTGTGGTTCAGGAAACTTTTTAACAGAAACATATCTATCATTAAGAAGATTGGAAAACGAAGCTTTAGAAGTTATACAAGGCGGAAAAATTGCTTTAGACTTAGAAGGAACTATAAAAGTTTCAATCCAACAATTTTATGGAATTGAAATAAATGACTTTGCTGTTAAAGTTGCAAAAACTGCATTATGGATAGCAGAAGCACAAATGTTTCAAGAAACAAAAAATATAATATATAATCCTGCAGGATTAAAAGATATTTTACCTCTTGAAACATATGAAAACATAGTTGAAAGTAATGCTTTGAGAATAGATTGGAATGAAGTATTACCAAATACTGAATGTAATTATATTATGGGGAATCCACCTTTTATTGGTGCAAGACTAATGAATGAATCTCAAAAAGAGGATATTGCTACTATTTTTAAAGGAATTAATAATGCTGGTAATGTAGATTATGTTGGATGCTGGTATATAAAATGTTCAGAGTATATGCTAGGAACAATAATAGAAACAGCTTTGGTTTCTACAAATAGCATTTGTCAGGGTGAACAACCAGAAATTTTATGGAAACCTTTAATTGAAAAAGGAATAGAAATTAATTTTGCATATAGAACATTTAAATGGGAAAGTGATGCAAAGAAAAAAGCAAGTGTCTTTTGTATAATAGTAGGATTTAGTTATGAAAAAAGAGAAAGAAAGCTATTATTTAATGAAGTAAATATTTTTAAAAGTGTAAAAAATATTAATGCTTATTTAATTGATTCTGATAATATATTTATCAAAAGTCGAACAAATGGATTATGTGATATTCCTAGAATGGGAATTGGAAATAAACCTATTGATGGAGGATATTATCTATTTACTGAAGAAGAAATGAATCAGTTTATAAAAAAAGAACCTTTATCAAAAAAATGGTTTAAAAAATGGTATGGTGCAAAAGAATTTATTGAAAATAAGCCAAGATATTGTTTGTGGTTAAAACATTGTAATCCGAATGAATTAAGAATGATGCCTGAAGCTTTAAAAAGGATAAGAGCTGTAAAAGACTATAGATTAAACAGTACTAGTGAGGGTACGAGAAAATTAGCTGAAGAACCTACAAAGTTCCATGTTGAAAATTTTCCTATAGGAACATATATTGTAGTTCCTGAAGTAAGTACTGATAAGAGAAAATATATACCAATTGGATTTATGGACTCAAGTGTATTATGCAGTAATTTGGTAAAAATAACAGAAACTGCTAGTTTATATCATTTTGGAGTTTTGACTTCAAATGTTCATATGTCTTGGGTTAGAGCAACATGCGGGAGATTAGGAAATGGATATAGATATTCTGTAAATGTAGTATATAATAATTTTCCATGGCCTAAACCTACAGAAAAACAAAAAGAGAAGATAAAAAGGACTGCTAAATTAATTCTTGATGCAAGAGAAAAATATCCTAATAGTTCACTATCTGATTTATATGACGAATTAACAATGCCAGTTGAAGTAAGAAAGGCACATCAAGAAAATGACAAAGCTGTTATGGAAGCTTATGGATTTGACTGGAGAAAAATGACAGAATCAGATTGTGTGGCTGAATTAATGAAAATGTATCAAAAATTAATTGAAGAAAAATAATTATGATTATAACTCAATTATTTAAAAAAAGAAAGAGTGAATATATTTCACTCTTTTCTTCTAATAGAAAGGTAATATATGGGAAGAAGAAAGAAGAAAATCATAGAGGGAAAAATTGAAAAGGTAAATTTTCCAAATATGTCTGAATTTACTTTTGAAGATAAGAAAGTAAATTTTAAAGGTGGAATCGAAGGACAAAAAGTTTCTGTCGTTGTTGGAAGAAAAAGAGCGAATCACATGGAGGCAAAACTTCTTGAAACTCTAGAAAAAAGTGAGCTTGAAACAAATAAAACATGTCCGAATTACCTTGAATGTGGTGGTTGTAGCTATCAAAGTGTTTCTTATGAGTATGAATTGAATTTAAAACAAAGACAGATTAAAGATCTTTTTGAGGATATTTATTCAGAAGAAGTGGAAATTTTTGAAAGTCCTTTAAAAAGTGCTTATAGAAATAAAATGGAATATACTTTTGCAGATATGTATAAAGATAGTCCGATTATGCTCGGAATGCATAAGAAAAATAGATTTTATGAAGTTGTAGATACAAAAGAATGTAATTTAGTACATAGAGATTTTGAAGTAATAAGAAATGCAAGCGTTGATTTTGCCAGAGAAAAAGAATTACCCTTTGTGAAAAAGAGAAATCACGAGGGTTTGTTAAGACATTTAATTATCCGTTATGCTCTAACAACGGGTGAAATAATGGTAAATATCGTAACTACGACACAAAGTGAATTTGATTCAAAAAGTTTTGTAGATATGATTTTAGACTTGAAACTTGAAGGAAAGATAAAATCTATTGTTCATACAGAAAATGATTCACTTGCAGATGCAGTGGTGCCTGAAAAAGTAAATATTATTTTTGGAGATGATTATATAACAGAAAAAATATTTGATTTAGAATTTAAAGTAACACCATTTTCGTTTTTTCAACCAAATGTATTTGGAGCAATAAACCTTTATTCAAAAGCGATTGAACTTTGTGGAGATATTGAAAACAAAGTAGTTTTTGATCTTTACTCAGGAACCGGAACAATCGGACAAATCGTAGCCAGAAAAGCAAAAGAAGTTTATGGAATAGAAATCGTAGAAGAAGCGGTCGAAAGTGCAAACAAATCTGCAAAAGAAAACGGACTTACAAATTGCACCTTCATTGCAGGGGACGTATTAGTAGAAATTGAAAACAGAAAAGAAATAGTTGACGTAATTGTCGTAGACCCTCCAAGAGATGGAATAAACCAAACAGCTTTAGAAAAAATAATTTCTTGTGGAGCAAAAACAATCGTCTATATCTCTTGCAATCCAAAAACTCAAAAACGAGATGCAAAAATTCTAATAGAAAACGGATATAAACTAAAAACATTAAAAGTTTTTAACCAGTTCCCAAGAACAGTTCATGTGGAGTGCATAGCGTTGATACAAAGAGTGAAATCGTGAAAATCCTGCATTTTAAGCAGTTTTACAAGCATTATGTCTTTAATGAAGATGGCGATGGAGGAAGAAAAAAAGTCCTAAAAAATTATATTGATGTTTATGTTTGCATTGATATGGTGTGTGGAGATACAAAGGGTGAATTGGGAAGTGAGGAATAAGAAATGATGAGATGGATAATAAAAATAATCTTGTTTCCAATCAGCTTGCTGCTGAGTATCCTTACTGCCTTTTTGACATTTAT